>ENA-ORXM01000792-ORXM01000792.1-marine-metagenome-genome-assembly--contig:-NODE-792-length-49515-cov-3.847627_pt1 | contig 49515 bp, 43 predicted proteins | sample MGYA00237867_ERZ511480 | MGnify/ENA primary metagenome ERZ511480 (study PRJEB26309, sample SAMN06266103) | marine metagenome | isolation source: Algal blade | place: United Kingdom:Sidmouth, United...
TTGTTGATAGATTTGGATGCTCCAGAAATTACTTGGACTTTAGAGCAATTGTATCTCCAAGGATATCCAATGAGTACGCGTCTACAGCAAGATTTAGAAGACAATAAAGATGGCGTTGCTTGGGGTTTTCGCTTCAAAGTGGATGGTTTGTACAATGGAGATGGCTCCATTACTGCTTATTCTGCTTATGTCAATTTAGATTTGCATCCTAAGTTTCCGTTTACGTATCAGTGATAAATATTAGCCTGTGACGAGTTGTATTAAAAAGTAGAATATTAATGAATAACCTAAAAATGCTTCAATTTCAATTTGAAATTGGAGCATTTTTAATGAAAGCATAAAACCTAAAAAGTTTACATAGCCCCCTGCACCTTTATCTTCGTGCTAGTATCAATTCCACCTAGTATTTCAATATTAATACCATCAGAAAGCCCTACTTGGATGTATTTTTTTTCAAATTCCTGTTCTGCAATTTCTGTTTCTACATAAACCTTACCGTTATCTTCAAACATCAGATCACGTTCTAGAATTGCCATCACATCACTTCGTTTGTCCAAAATAATATCGGCACTAGCACTATAACCAGCACGAAGGAAAATACCTTCTTTTTGAACGACATCAGCAATAATCTCAAATTTCACGGATCCAGATTCTTCGACCCCTTTAGGAGAAATATAGTCCAACACCGCTTCAAATCGTTGTTTTTCGATAGCACCAACCGTTAATTCTAGGCGCATTCCTTTTTTCAACTGCCCAACATCAGACTCATCAATATTCCCTTCAAAAACCAAGTCTTGCATATTAGCAACCTCTGCGATCTCAGTTCCATCATTAAAGGTATTTCGTTCAATAACAGCATCTCCAACCTCTACACTAACATCTAACACCATTCCATCTACTGTCGCACGAACCATATTGGCCACTTGTCCAGACTTACTAGCAACCCCTTTTTGCAACAACTGAAGGTTACTAATAGCAGATTCTAATTCTTGTGTTGCAACATCCATATTGGATTTTAATTCTATGATAGAACTGTTGGCACGAATCTTTGTATTTCCCAAGGTCGTTTCAGCAACCTCCAAAGCCGCTCTGAATTGTAAATATTCCAATTCAGGGATAACCCCTTCTTTAAATAGTTGTCGATATTTCTCTTCTTGAACTTTGGCTCTATCAAACTCAGTTGTTGCTTGTTGAATATCGTATTTTTGAGCATTAATGTCTCTTTGTTGTTGATAACGGCGTTTGGCTTCATCCAAACGAATGCGAGCTAATTCTACATTCGCCTTCGCATTATTAAGTGCTGTAGGACTAGGAACCAATTGCAAGCGAGCAATTGGATCTCCTTTCTTGACAAAATCACCTCCTTTGACAAAAATCTCATCCACAATTCCAGAGACTTGTGAGGTGATCATGATTTCTATTCTTGGTTTTACAGTACCTGTAGCTACTGATTTTAGAGTAATAGAAGTTTGATAAGGAGTTGTGATTTCGTGTACAGTACTACCTGCTCCTGAACCATTATAAAAATAAGAAACCAACCAAATTGATAAAAATAAAAACAAGGTCAGAATAGCTCCAAGTATGATGTTTTTCATTATAAACTATGTGTGTGAACGAACTAGTAGGTTATTAAATGCTGTTAAAAACAACTTATTTACAAGTTTTGTAAAATTCAAGATTTTAGCTTTGATCTATTGGTATGAGGTATACAGTTTTAAGTAAAAATAGTTCTTTGACAAATCGTGTGTTAAGAAGAAACAGCAGTTCTTTAGCATAAGAGTTTTAAGAGATTAGATACTAGATTATTTCATTTTTAGATCACTTCGCTTTTAGACAAATAGCTAATAATGAGCTATGTCGTCTAAAAGCGAAGTGATCTAACGTTTAAAATCTAACCTCTTAAATAAGTCAAAAGAATTACTAAAATTTAAAACTTCACACGAGTTGTCAAAGAACGTAAAAAATTAATCAGAACGCAAGGCTTCTACTGGATTAATCCTAGCAGCGTGTAACGAAGGCAATAAACCAGCCAGTAAACCTGAAAAAATCAAGACGACAAGAGAACCAATACTTACCCCCAAATTAACCTCAGGGTTCATAAACATCTGTCCCGACATATCCATCGCAGAAATAGAATAATTGAGAAACGATATAATTCCTGTTCCTAAGATAAGCCCAATATAGCCTGACAATGTCGTGATAAAAACGGATTCCAATAAAATTAAACTAATAATAGACCAAGGTGTTGCCCCAATGGCTTTTCGCACTCCAATCTCTCTAGTTCGATCTTTTACCGTAATCAACATGACATTACTAACACTAACAACACCTGCCATTAAGGTGCCAATTCCTACGATCCAAAGAAACCAACGCACTCCACTAAATAAGCCTGTGATTTTTCGATATTCTTTCTCTAAGTTAAAACAACCAATAGCTTGCTGATCATCTGGTGAAATTCTATGTCTTGCTTTCAAAAATTGAATAACATTGTCTTCTACAGCACTAATTTGAGTATTTCCTGTGATGGTACAAACAAACCAAGAAATATCTTTTCCATTACCAAATAAACGAAGGGAAGTGCTCAGAGGGATAAAAATAGTCTCTTCTGCTTCTTGCAATCGCCTAGATTCCCCCTCAAATTTAACAATTCCAATGACCTGAAAAGGAATTCCTTTGACAATTAAATACTTGCCAATTGGATTTTCGTTTCCAAAAACCTCTTCTTGAACGGTTCGACCAATAACGGCAACTTTACGAGCTTCCGTTTCATCTTTGTAGTTCAACACTCGACCTTGAGTAGGTATCAAGGACTCTACTTTAAAAATACCTTCCCATTCTCCACGTACATCAAAATTGTTAGACTGCGTTTTGTAGGAGGCAACAATATTTCGAGTGACATGTCGAGGCGCTAAAATGTCAATATAAGGCGCATGTTTTTGTAGTGCATTAATGTCATCGACATTAAAAGACTCCCAACGCCCAACAGGCATTCCTTTGTAAGCAAGGCTAGTTTCTTGAGGCCAAATGTATAAACTATTGGTAGAACGGCCACCAAATTCATTTAAAATCCCTTTTTCTAACCCATCACCCATACCCATCATAAAAATAAGCATAAAAATACCCCAAAATACGCCCGCAGCAGTTAAGCCCGTGCGTAGTTTGTTCTGTCGGATGGTTCCGAATATTTCTTGCCATTTATCTCTGTCAAACACTTAAAAATATTTTTGATGGTTATAACCTACCTTATCTCTTGGAGGTTAAATTGAGCCTGTCCAATTTTAGCATACAAAAGTAAGAGAAAATTTAACAGCTCAAAAATTAAAAAGACGAATACAGTTATTTTAACGATTCATTTTAATTTTTTTACCTTGCTTTTTTAATTAAACAGCTATGAAACTTGCTTTTTTAAAATTATTCATTTATCATTGTTGATAAATCAATAATTGATAATTTATGAGCAAAGATTTACTGTTAGATGATGTTTATATTTTCTTATTAGAACGAGTTTCTAGAAGGTTCAAAAAGTATGCTAAAAAAGAATTGGCAAAAGTTGGTGTCAAATTATCTAGCGAACAGTGGGTCGTTTTGAAACGAATTAGTGAACATCCAGGAACAACACAACGAGAGATTGCTACTTCAACCTACAAAGACCCAGCTTCGATTACTCGAATTTTGGATTTATTGCAAAAGCAAGACTTAATCAAGCGAGAAGGTGGAAATGATCGCCGTTCTTTTGGTATTTATTTGGCAGAAAAAGGAGAGAAGGTTGTAGAGGATGTTTTGCCAGTTGCCGTTCAGATGAGAGCAAAAGGATTGGAAGGAATTAGTACAGAAGAGAAAGTAATTCTAAATCGATTGCTCAAAAAAATGCATGATAATTTTGATGAATAGCTTTTGCTATTTTTTTGTCACAATTGTTGATAAGTCAATAATTAATAAAGCAATAATTAATAAAGCAACAATGGAAATGATTTTACTATTATTACTCTGCTTTCAATTCGAAGAGCATCCAAAGAAAACAGTGAAACAAAATGGGATGGAGGTGAGCTGGTTCATTCAAGACAATCGAGTTTATTTCGAAATGCAGGCTCCAACAGAAGGTTGGGTTGCGATAGGATTACATACAAAGAATCAATTACAAGGAACCAACTTGATTATGGGATCAATAAGCAATCAAGGACTAAAAGTAGAAGATCACTATATCCAAGCAGTTGGCAAACACCAAGAAACAAAAGCAATAGGGGGTGGAAATGCTTTGTTAGATACACATGGAAAAGCATCTAAAACACAAACTACGATTGCGTTTTCTTTGCCTTTGCAGGCTCCTGATATTTTTCATAAAAATTTAAAAGAGGGTAAAACCTATTATTTATTAATGGCTTATTCAGAGGAGGATGATTTTCAACACCACTCTAGAATGCGCACAACGATTTCAATTACTTTATAAAACTTTAATCATGAAAACATTATTCTTAGGAACAATCTTATGTTTCGCAATGACCGACAGTTATGGAGAAAACACTCCACATATAAATCCAGCAAAAGCAATTATAGAAGCCGTGGAAGTATTTGCTAAAAGTGCTGACCAACAGAATGCAGCAAAAATGGGGAAGGTTTTGCATAAAGATTTTCGTGCTTTGGTCAATCGCCTGTTTGGAAGTAAAGATTTGAGCGTAACAAACAAAGAAACGTACTTATCCCTACTAGAAACAAAAAAGATAGGTGGAGATAATCGAACGGTTGTTATCAATAGTATTAATATCCAAGGAGCAAATGCTTATGTACATGCAACTTTCAAAGGCGAAAAATTGATTTTTAATACTTACCTACTCTTAGTTGAAAATGAGGATGGAGCTTGGCAAATTATTAATGATATGCCTGTGATTGAAAAGGTGAGGAGTTAATTATTAGAACTTGGCAGTATGGTCTCAGACACTTTTAAACGGTTTGAGGCCATACTACATTATAACTTATTGGTTAAGTTGTTCTTTTACAATTCTTTTTTGAACAGCACTATCAAAACGGACGTTCCAATCTTTGCCAAATTGTTTTTCTAAGAATTTAAAGTAAGGAGCATTCGCTGTTTCTACTTTGATGGCTTCTTTTTCCATCTTTTTACTTAAGTTACAACCTTTAAATTGTGGTTCATAATGGATGCCCCATTCTTGTGCGACTGCTTTTTTGGCTTCAAAATAGGCCATGTAAGGCTTACCAATAACATAATCCACCCAAACTTGATTGTGATTAGCGACTTCTTGTTTAGCGACTTCGAAATTTACCTCTTGAGTTAGTTTGTCTTGCCAATTTTGACCAAACGTATTTTTTAGTTGTTGCACATAATTATTGTTAGCAAGAAAACGCTCTGTTAAGGTTGCTTTATCAGAAGCACTCATGTCTTCCGAAATAAATTGAGCCTCATAAGAGATGCCCCAGGTTTTGGCAACTGCTTTTTTGAAGGTATAAAATGCTTTGTCTTTATTGTTGTCAGCAATTTCATACCAAGTTCCTTTCTCTTGAGTAGTGTTGCGATGGACTTCTTTTTTGACCTCTAATTCAAAATCCTGCATCCAATTTTGTCCATATTTAGAGGATAAAGTTTCAAAATAGGCATTATTAGAGTTTTGATAGGATCTTGCTTTGTCTGAGATTTCATCAGAAAGGATACAACCAGCAAAGGTCACTTTATAATTGATGCCCCATTCTTGGGCAACTACTTTTTTTGCATCATAATAACCGACCATTGGGCGACCAATCACATAGTCGTTCCAGGCATCTTGTGCTGAAAGAGGCAAATGAAAAAATGTTATCATTAAAAATACTACTAGAGTTCTCATTAGATGTTTGTTTTTATATTTAAAGCCAAAACCTGTGCCAATAAATTAGATCAACATAACAGAACTATTGACAATATTTTTCCAAAGCTTGAGTCGCTTCCTCCTCTTCTAACTCCACCGCCATTTCAAAGTCCAAGCAAGCTTTTTCTTTCTCCTCTACTTTAATATAAAGCAGCCCTCGCGCTAAATAATCTTCTCCATAAACCTTTTCTATTTTAATGATTTGATTATAACACTGAATGGCTGAAGGATAGTCTTTTGTTAATTCATAAACATCAGCTAAGGAACTTAAAGCAAGGAATGAATCTGTTTCCATTTGAAGGACTTGTTGGTAAAGTTCAATCGCTTCTTGATACGTTCCTAATTCAGCTTTGACATCTCCTTTATTAAGATAAGCTAAATCATATTCTGGATCTAGTTCAATCGCTTTATCAAAATCTTGTAAGGCAGCCTCATAATTTCCCATTTTACTAAATGTATAGCCTCTATTGTTATAACCAATAGGACGCTTCGGACACAATTCAATAAAACGGTTATAATCTTTAATGGCCGCAGGAAAATTTGCCATTGCATCCCTAGCATCTCCTCGACTAAGGAGGGCATCAAAATAGGTTGAATCTAGCTCTATAGTGGTGTTAAACTCACCAATAGACAAGTCATAAGCATTCATTTCATGATAAACAACCCCTTTCTGATAAAAGAAATCAGGGTCTTTTTCATCCAATTCTATAGCAGCGTCTAAATCAGCGAATGCGGCTTCATAATTCCCCAATGCAGCATAAGAAATACTGCGATTGTAATATAAAGTAGCTAGATTAGGTTTTAGATCAATTGCAGTTGTATAACTTTCGATGGCACTTTGTTCTTCCCCCAAATCAGAAAAAAGAACTCCTAGGCTATTGTGTGCTCGATGAGATTGGGGACTTAACTCTAAGGCTTTGTTCAAATCGGACCGAGCAACCTCATAGTTTCCTAATACACAATTTGCAAATCCTCTTTCAGTATATGCGAGAGCATCATTAGGGTTCGCCTCAATCAAAAGAGTAAAGTCTTCAATCGCTCCTTTATAATCGTTTTTATCTGCTTTTTCAATACCTCGTTCTAGAATGTCCTCTGTGTTGACAAAATTAGAACAAGAAAAAAGGCAGCCTAATACAAAACAGAATAAGAGCGTTTTCATGAGAGTCGTTTTATAATTGTTCAAAATGTTGGGCTAAAATAGCATTAATTTGTGGGACTTCAATCAAAAAACCATCGTGTCCATATTTTGAATCTATTTCATGATAAACCCCTTTGGGAAGATGCTTCGCCAAAAACTGTTGTTCTTGAACAGGAATTAACAAATCACTTTTGATCCCAATAACGCTAACAGGAATATTCAATCCTGCTAAAACAGATTCAAGCGTTCCTCTGTTTCTACCAATATGATGTGTGTCTAGACACTTAGACAGATGCCAATAACAATGTGCATGAAAACGCTGTTCTAATTTTTCTCCTTGATAACGAACATAAGAAGCTGCTTTGTGCTGATCTAATTGAGGAGCCTCGTCGGTTTGTGTTTGAATGTAGGCATCAATGGTGCGATACGAAATTAAACCCAAAGCTCTAGCTGTTTTTAAACCAGTAGCACCTGCTTTTGCAGTATTTTCTTTCCACGTCACATCTGTTTCTAGTGCCATACGTTGTGCTTCATGAATGGCAATACTCCAAGCGGTTTCTCTAGCACTAGTTGCTAAAAGTACCAAGCTGTTGACGACATTAGGTGCTGCTAAAGCAAATTCTAAGGCTTGATGCCCTCCAAAAGAGCCCCCCAAGCCCAACAAAATTTTGGAAATACCTAAGTGTTGACGCAATAAATGATGTACTTGAACGACATCTCGAATGGTAAATGGTGGGAAGTCAATACCATAAGCCAAACCCGTTTCTGGATGAACAGAACGAGGATTGGTGCTGCCATAAAAAGAACCCAAAACGTTGGCACAAACAATAAAATATTCTTTTGAATTTACCAAGGTATCGACACCTACAACACCTTTCCACCAATCGCTAGGATTGGAATTGGCAGTTAGGGCGTGGAACACCCAAATGACATTGTCTTTTGCTGCATTGAGTGTTCCAATAGTATGATAAGCAATGTCTAGTTCTGTTAAATAACCGCCTTGTTCTAAAGTAAAACCTGCTTTGTGTTTGTAAATTTGTACGTTCTCTGGATAAATCATAGAGTTATTTTGATTTTTCTAAGGCTTGATTAATATCATTAATGATGTCGTCTAAATGTTCTAAACCAACAGAAAAACGAATTAAACCATCTAAAATACCAACTGCCTGTCGATCCTCTGAACTAAGTTTAGAGTGAGTAGTAGAGGCAGGGTGCGTGGCAATTGTTCTTGTATCGCCCAAATTAGCAGTTAAGGATAATAGTTCTAAACTATCTAAGAATCGACGCCCTCGCTCCAAGCCTCCTTTGACGACACAAGTGAATAAGCCACCACCTAATTTCATTTGACGTTTGGCGAGTTCAAATTGTGGATGAGAGGGAAGATGTGGGTATTTTACAAGTTCAATTTCTGGATGATGCTCCAAATAACTCGCAATCGCATAGGCATTTTCACAATGGCGCTCAATACGAACTGCTAGCGTTTCTAAACTCTTAGACAACAACCAAGCGTTAAAAGGCGAAATAGCAGGACCTGTTCTACGAGCAAAAGCATAGACTTTGGCAACCAATTCTTTTTTACCCAAAACCAAACCACCCAAAACACGTCCTTGCCCATCAATCCACTTGGTAGCAGAATGAACGACCAAATCTGCTCCATAATCACTCGGACGTTGCAAATAAGGCGTTGCGAAGCAGTTGTCAATATTGAGCAAAATACGGTGCTTCTTAGTCAACTTTCCTAACCATTCTAAATCAATAAAATCTAAAGCAGGATTGGAAGGCGTTTCGGCAAACAACATTTTAGTATTGGGCTGAATCGCTGCTTCCCAAGTTTCGGGTTGGTCGATGTCAACATAGGTGTATTCTACGCCCCATTCAGGTAGGATTTCTGTGATAATACGATGGGTATTCCCAAAAACAGAACGACAAGCCACCAAGTGATCGCCTTTTTTTAGAAAAGGGGCAAGAGAAGCAAAAATGGAAGACATTCCAGAAGCAGTTGCAAAGCCATCCTCAGTTCCTTCTAGTAAACACATTTTCTGAACAAATTCACTAGCATTAGGATTCGAAAAACGAGAATAAATATGAGCTTCTTCTTCTCCCGCAAAAACAGCTCTAGCTTGCTCTGCATTTTCAAAGGTAAAACTAGAGGTCAAATACAATGGAACAGAATGTTCTCTGTTTTGAGTACGTTCACTTTGGGTACGAATGGCTAATGTCTCAAGTTGGTAAGTTGGCTCTGGACTTGCTTTTGGCTTAGAAGGAATCAACTTATAAGTATATTTTATAGTGGCTGTTTCTTTGAGAATATGATAGACAGAGCAGTATTTTTCGACCGTTAAATCAATAGCTTTTTGAAGCTTCTTCTCATCAATGTTACCCGTAAGAATAATTTTTATTTGAATAGCTTTAAAAATAGAAGGGCTTACTTCTGTTCTTCGGTCTGCTTCAATTTCTATTTTAAAATCTTCAATAACTTGGCGTTGCTTTTTTAGAATACTAATAATGTCAATAGCAGAGCAACCCCCTAAACCAGCTAATAAAGACTCCATAGGGCGAAACCCCTTGTTTTGTCCGCCAATGGCAGGAGAAGCATCTAATTCTAATCTTGCACCAGATTCATTTTGTGCTAAGAAATGGTAAAAATCATTTTGTCGATCTAATGTGATTTTCATAATTTTTTTTGATTAAAGAACTAAAAAGTACCCCAACCGAGAAAATGAAAAAACGCCTCTAACAGATAATGTTAGAAGCGTTTTTATATAGATAATCAATAGATGTATCAAGCGTTCTAACTTATCTATCTTGAGTTAGCACCTTACTAAAGCAGGTTGCCAAGGTTTCTAAGGGCAAGTCCCTCCACCTTTCTCGATAAGTAATGAATACAAAACTAAGTAGTTTTTCGAAACAACCAAGTAACTTTAGTAAAAAATAGTTGTTTATGGGTTCGATAAAATAAAAGACTGACTATGTTTTTGATTGACACGGAGAAAATATAAACCTTTGGGAAGAGCCATTAAATCTAGTTCTTTACTTTGATTTTTTCTGTAATAAACTAATTTTCCTAAGCGATCAAATATTTCTATCTCTATTATTGCTTGATGAGTGTCGTCTGATAACTCTACTGTTAATAAACCTGTAGATGGATTCGGGTAGAGCAATAAAGAAGTATTGTACTCGTCCAAAGTCTGTTGAATATTAAGCCCAACAGTTAAATTAGTGATCACAATACTATCACAATCTTGTGTTGGGAAGGTATCTCGATACGTTCCACTAATATTGTAAGTATTATTTCCCACGATAACACTATTACCTTGTGCGATCGTTGTATCAATTACTATTATGGGACAAGATTTGAAGAAATAAGCAGCTCCAGCCCTAAAATCAACTTCATCTTTAAAAGGAGCACCTATAAGCATATAATCTTCAGATATTGCTAGAGCTACCCCAAAAGCATCTTTTGTTAGACCATTTGTAGCCAATGTTTTAGTGTTTTCTGTTGTAGAGACCCAACCTGTATTTGGTTTGACAAAAGTATAAACACTACCAGATTCCGCACCCAAATCGTTCGTATAGGGAGATCCTACAATAACCTGCTTTCCTGAGATAGCAACACTACTACCAAAGTAGTAATTGGCAGCACCATCAGAGGCAGTTAGTTTGGCATCTTCAAGGGTGTTGTTCCAAATACCACTTATAGGTTTTGTAAATAGATAAGCTGCACCAGCATTGAAACCATTTTCATTGTCTTTATAGGCACCAACAACAATGTCATTGCCAGATATAGCGATAGAAGATCCAAAATTACCATTAAGAATACCGTCTGAAGGACTTAATTTAGCCGTTTCAGTCATGTTGAGCCAACCATTGCTGGGTTTCTCGAAAATATAAGCCGCACCAGTATCTACAATAGGACCAAAACCAGAGGCGTTAGGAGCACCAACAACAATATAATTTCCTTCAATGTCGACTGCCATTCCAAAATTATTCCTTGCAGTACCATCAGAGGCTAATAATTTAGCCGTTTCTGTTCCATTCGCCCAACCTGTTGTAGGCTTTGTGAAAACATAAGCAGATCCAGAAAAATATCCTAAATCACTGTCCCTATGAGCACCAACTACGACTTCATCACCTGAAATACGAACAGAAATACCAAAAAAGTCACCTGCGGCACCATCTGAAGCAATGAGTTTCGCTGTTTCTGTAGTATTTACCCAGCCACCAGTTGGCTTTTTGTATAAATAAACCGCCCCTTGTGAGATATTATTACTTTTGCTTTGAGGAACACCAACTACAATATAATCTCCTAAAATACTTACAGCTGTTCCAAAACTTGTTGTTGTACTACTATCAGAAGCTAATAAGTAGGCTTGTAACACCCAATTACTACCATCATAATAATAAACAGATACTCGCCCGATGTTATTAGAATAACCAGTACTACTAACGACCGCATAATCACCATCAATATCTACAGCAGTACCAAATCTATTCTCAAGGGCATGTAATCGTACTGGGCTGATTTTTAAAGCTGTTTCTGTTGTGTCAACCCAACCTGTTGTTGGAGCTTCATAAGTATAAACAGCTCCTAAATTACTTATCCCCAACTCTTCCGAGCCATACCTATTAGCCCCTACTAAGATATGATCTCCATGAATACCAACGGCTGCTCCAAAGTAGTTAAATGTTTTATTACCAGTTGTTGTTAATCGTGCGGTTTCAGTAGTGTCTTGCCAACCAAGATTGGGTTTAGCAAAGATATAAGCAAAACCAACAATATTGTAATCGGCAAAAGAATCATATCCTCCAACGACAATGTTATCACCATGAATACTGACGGATTGTCCAAATAGAATTGTATTGGTTGGAATTGTATCAACAGGTCGAGTGCGTTGTTGTAAGATAGCAGTTTCATTGCTAGAGTTCCAGCCTCCAATAGTTTTCTTATAAACGTAGGCTTGACCATAAGTGCCCGCATAAGGTGCTCCAAGTACAATATAGTCTCCTAAAATACTAACAGAGAATCCTAGATGGTCTCTTGGCATACCATTCGAAGCATTCAATAGAACGGTACCGCTAGTAGTGTTCCAGCCTGTAGATGGTTTTGTAAAAATCATTGCCTTCCCTGTTGTCTGTGGACTGACAATAGTTCTTTTGCCAGGCATTCCTATTACTGCAACATCACCAGATAGATCTACAGAAAAACCAAAATAATCATTAACAACCCCATTTGTAGGCGTTAATATAGCAGTTTCGGTCATATTGCTCCACCCACCAGTAGGTTTGGTATATATATAAGCACATCCAATATCGTTATTGTAACTATAATTTCCAACAATAACATTGTTTCCAGAAACGCTGACAGAAAAACCTATGGTAGAGGCGGTAGAATTGGTAGCACTTAAAATGGCATTCTCGGTCATATCAACCCAACCTGTAATTGGCTTTTCAAAAACATAAGCTTTACCTGCGCTACCAACAACGATGACATTTCCAGATATACTAACTGATACTCCAAAATTAATTCCAGAATCCGAGGCATTTAGTTCTGCTTGTTCTATCCAATTTGAACCGTTATAATATAGTATAGTAACATAATTAGCCGCTCCAACAACAGCATAGTTACCATCTATATCTATGGATTTACCATAAAGGCTGTTAGGCGTCCAATGTATTGCTTTTTCTGGGAGTTTTTGTGCTATTTCTTTCCAGTTTTGTGCATTTAGAGATGGGGGGATACATAAAAGGTAAATGATAAAGGGAATAAAAAATTTCATAATTAAAATTTCATAAAAAAAAACCTCATTGGTATAAAACAATCGTTTTTATACCAATGAGGAACAAGGTTTATGTATAACGTTTTAGAATTAAAAGTGTGTTATACTATTTTTGATTTTAACATTTATTAGAAAAATCGAAATAATGAAAGGGCAGTATGCATAAAACTTATGAAAATCAAAAATAAGATTATAACAAAAAGTATATTTTTTATTGTTCTAGCAGGGTTGAACTTAGCGATGCAATAAATAGCTCGTACGCCATCTTTCCAATTGATTTTTTTTCCTTCGTCAAACGTCCTTCCATAATAAGAAATCCCCACTTCATAAATTCGAATACTAGGAATACGAGCCATTTTTGCCGTTACTTCTGGTTCAAACCCAAACCGCTTTTCTCTTAAATCTAAACTCTGAACCATTTTTGTATTGAACAATTTGTAACAGGTTTCCATATCTGTTAGATTCAAATTGGTATTCATATTAGATAGGAAGGTCAATAACTTATTGCCGATGCTGTGCCAAAAGAACAAAATTCGATGTGGATTGCCACCCATAAATCTAGAGCCATAAACAACATCTGCATTTCCATTCAAAATAGGTTTGAGCAGAGCATTGTATTCTTCAGGATCATATTCTAAATCAGCATCTTGGATAATTAAATACTCCCCAGTTGCTTTGGCAATGCCTGTATGCAATGCAGCCCCTTTTCCTTTATTTTTCTCATGTTTAAAATACTGAATATTGAGTTCTGCATGATCTTTTATATATTTTTGAATAGCAGCTTCTGTATTATCGGTAGAACAATCGTTGACGATTAAAATTTCTTTTTGAATGGCTTGTGATAATTGAACAGCTTTGACCTTATTTAGAATAAGGTGAATCGTTGAACCTTCGTTGTACGCAGGGATGATAATAGATAAAGTATTAATTGACGGTAGTTGCATTATGATTGAATAAGACAGTTTATAAAACAAATCGGATGAGCGAAAATAGGGAATTAATACTCAGATTTCAAAAGATATCCACCTCGTTTGTGAATATGGTAGGAATAGAGGAGTGACTATAGACACAAGCCCTATTCCTACAACATAAATTATTTACGTTTTACAAATTGATATAGATAAGTTATGGGTTCTTGTTCGGAGTAGGTAACTAATTTAAATCTTTCAGGATTTTGCGTGATTGCAGGAAATAGAAAGTTTTTTGTAGAGGAATAGCCTAACTGATCTAAAACGACATAATCAACCCCCTTTTTTTCTAGGTATTCAATGAATTCTTTCTGATTAGTTGTTTTTCTATATTGTATGGCATATCTATCTGAGTACAAATAGAATAAGGTTGGTTTTCTACAAGAAACCAAGGTTCCTTCTGGGGTATTTACATTGATCCAATTCGCTAAACTAAAGTAATTAATATAGTTTTGTGGGTAAGTTCCTTTTTTGGCTTGTTTTAGTTTGTTTAGAGGAGCTAAATAACTTGGTATAAAAAGGAAAGAAATTATAACCATAAAAATTGGTATATATTTTATTTGATCTTTTAGTTTTAACTTAATGGCTAGGTAATCAATAATTTGACTTATTCCATTAATAAACATAAAAAATAATAAGGGTACTACTGGTAAAATGAAACGTACACCAAACCATACTTTTGGCCAAATTATGAGTATTCCAAAGAAAAATAAGAAATAACTACCTAGTAGGTTTCGGTATTCTTTTATTTTATAAAAACCCAATGCCATTACTGCTACAATGAAAGCCCCCAAGATGAGTTCGTTGGTAGAGACAGGGCTCGAATAAACAATGCCATCCACATAATTGAATGTACTAGAAGGTATCTCTCTAGCTACATAACGTTCTATATTACTAGCCATTCGCTCAATAAAATCTGTGATTCCTACTGTGCCTAATTCTGGATTGTATGGATTTTTTAGAAATAACGATTTGACGTGAGAATTCGCACCCAAGCTCTTTGATCTCAAATACCAAGGCAGGAAAAGGATAATAAATCCACTGATATGGACTAATAAATAGTTGATTTTTTTATTTAGAATTAAAAAGACCGCCAGCCCCAAGAATAAAGCAATTCCAGTAGTTTTAATGTGGAAGAGAAAAGAGATACAGAGTATGAGTACAAAAAACTGCCAATTCTTTTTTACTGGTTTTTCAAAATTTATTTTTGTTATTATAAATAGAGATAATATTAAAAAGAATAAAAATGAAATTTCACTCATCATGATGTAGGCGAAATTCAATAAATTAGCATTAGAGAGACAAAATAACACCGAAATGAATGGAATATGATTATTCTTTGTAATTGATCTTAAGAAATAAAACAGTAAAACGAGAGAACTCAAAAGTAAAAAGCCATTGACCTTTTTTATAAAAACAATATCACTAGAGAAAACCTTTGAGGCAGTAGCAATTATCAAAGGATAACCTACAGGGAAATGTTTATGTGGGGTTTTTTCTTTAGCTGTAATATTTGAATACCCCTGTCCTGAAGCTAAAGCTTTGCCCAATACGTAATAGTTCGCATTATCACCATTTAGGCTTATCTTTTCGTCAAATACACTATTGTACAAGTATAAAAAAGATACAATAATAATTCCTAAGTATAAAAAGGTTGTTGTCCGAGAAAAATGGTTATTGTTCGTAGAAACGGTACTACTATTACTCATAAGTTTGATGTAAGATTCGTAATTGTAAAATTAGGTTAGAAATTTTTTAGGATAGGAGTTGTGTTGAAAAAAGTACTCATTTAGAATATTAGTTCATGTTTAAACAACTTCATAGTGATTTTTTAAAATCGGATTAATAGCCTGTGCAAAGAATAAGATGATACAAAGAGTCATTTTTTTACAAAAAAACAGAAAAAAGGGAAAAAAAATAATAACAAAAAAATAGAAAAATATTATAAGTAGTATAAAGTAAAATGTGTATTTGTTTGATATTTTTGTGTTAAGAGATTTTATTGTTCTAATAAAATGAAATGATTAATTGAAAATAAAATATATTATAAACAGTTCGATTATTAGATAAGCTACAAGTATATAACATCTATTTAAGTTAATTAGCTGCTTTTACTTTTTTAGAATTATTTTTTTTGCAAAAAAAATGCAATTACTCTAAAGAGCAATTGCATTTTCAGAGAAATAAGGTTCCTTGTTAACAAGTTAACAAAATAAATTTAAATTTAAATTTTATTTATTCAAAATAGCAGGATTCATTCCCATATTAGAGAACCCACCATCGTGAAATAAATTTTGCATAGTTACATAACGAGTGTAATCAGAGAACAAGGAAACACAATATTGAGCACAAGCTTCTGCAGGAGCATTGCCAATTGGAGACATATTCTCAGAGTAATCTAAAAATTCTTGAAAGCCATCAATTCCTGTTCCTGCTGTTGTCATCGTAGGCGATTGAGAGATGGTATTGACACGAATGTTGTTACGTTCTCCAAAGTGGTAGCCAAAAGAACGTGCAAAAGATTCTAACATAGACTTTGCTTCTGCCATTTCGCTATAATGAGGAAATACACGTTGTGCACCTATATAAGTCAACGCTAAAATAGAACCCCAATCATTCACAGCATCTTTTTTCCAAAGAGATTGCATTAATTTATGGAAGGAAATAGAGGAGATATCAAATGACTTTTGCATAAAGTCGTGGTTCAAATCGGTATAAGGTTTTCCTTTACGGATATTGATAGACATGCCAATAGAATGCAATACAAAATCAATCTTGCCTCCTAAATGCTCCATGCTTTGGTCGATCAATTTTTCTAAATCATCCAAACGAGTTGCATCCGCTGGAATAGCTGGACAGTTTAATTTTTTAGCTAAAACTTTTATATTGGTGTCACCTGGCATACGAAATGCAACGGGGGCATTGGTTAAGACAATTTCTGCACCCTCTGCAACACAGGCTTCAGCCACTTTCCATGCAATAGACATCTCATCTAATGCTCCAAAGATAATTCCTTTTTTTCCTTTTAAAATCATAACGTTCTACTTCTATTTTTACTTTAATTGGATGTTTTCGCTTTTTTTGCTGCTGCAATATTACTAAGAATCTATTTAGGAACAAGTTATTTGGAGTAAAAAATAGTGCATCTTTGATAAATTGACTTATTGTACCCAATTTTCTTTGTCCAAACTTCTAAATTGAATAGCTTCTGCAATGTGCTGGGCTTGCACTTTTTCTGTCCCTTCTAAGTCAGCAATAGTTCGAGCAACCTTCAGTATTCTATCGTAGGCACGAGCTGATAGTTGAAAATGTTCCATCGCACGTTTTAGTAATAATTTACTGGCTTTGTTCAGTTGGCAAAAGAGTTGAATGTGCTTGGATTCCATTTGAGCATTACAATGTGTATCATCATCTTCTTTATAACGTTCGGTTTGCAATTGCCGAGCAGCGATTACCCGAACCAAAATTTCTTCACTACTTTCTTGAGCACTTTCATCTGCCAATTCGTCATAATTGACAGGCTTTACTTCGATGTGTAAATCAATTCGATCCATTAAAGGACCAGAAATTTTGTTTAGATAATTTTGAACCGCATTGGGAGAGCAGACGCAATCTTTTTCGGGGTGGGTATAATAACCACAAGGGCAGGGGTTCATAGAAGCAACCAACATAAAACTGGCAGGATAATCTACGGTGAATTTGGAGCGAGAAATAGTAATTCTTCGAGCTTCCATCGGTTGACGCAATACTTCTAAAACAGAACGTTTGAACTCTGGCAATTCATCCAAAAATAAGACACCATTGTGCGCCAATGAAATTTCACCAGGACGAGGGTAATTTCCTCCTCCAACCAAAGCAACATCACTAATGGTATGATGTGGGTTTCGAAAAGGGCGTTGATGAATCAAAGAACAATCGGAAGGCAATAAACCTACTACAGAATGAATCTTAGTTGTTTCTAAAGCTTCTCCTAAATTGAGCGGAGGGAGAATACTTGGAAAACGTTTAGCGAGCATCGTTTTTCCTGCTCCTGGAGGACCTATTAGAATTAAATTATGCCCACCTGCTGCTGCAATTTCCATTGCTCGCTTGATACTGCGCTGTCCTTTTACATCTGAAAAATTGATAGAAAAAATGGTTTGATTGTACGCAAACTCTTCTCTAGTATCAACAATTGTTTTTTGGAGTGTTTGACTTCCTTGAAAGAATGCCACCACATCTTTAAGATGCTCTACTCCATAGACCTCGATTTGGCTAACAATAGCCGCTTCTCTAGCATTCTCTTTGGGCAAAATAATGCCTTTGAAACCTTCTTTTCTTGCTTGAATTGCAATTGGAAGCGCGCCTTTGATCGGTCGTAAGGTACCATCCAAAGAAAGTTCTCCCATTAAGATATAATCTTTGAGTTGTTTGCTAGGCAACTGTTTATTGGCCGCCATAACGCCAATAGCAATCGGCAAATCATAATAAGAACCCTCTTTTTTGAGATCGGCAGGTGCCATATTGATAATAATCTTAATGCGAGGCATCCGATAGCCAATTTCTTTGAGTGCTGTTTCAATTCGCCAATAGCCTTCTTTGACGGCATTGTCAGGAAGCCCAACCAAAGAATAACCTGGTTTTCCTTGCACAATTTGTCCTCCTGCACTCACTTCTATTGTGATTGTTTGAGCATCGATTCCTTCTACGGCACTGGCGAATGTTTTTACTAGCATAATTATTTATAATGTTATTGGAGGTGAGGAAAAGTAGTAGTTTGTCTTTTGGAGAACAATAGGGAGCTTTTACGCCAATAGCTATCTTTTTGTTACGTTCCATTTGCAAAAAAGTAGATCCTATTTGCGTTCTAAAATAAGAAGACCTTTAGGTCTTAAAAGTATAAAAAATAAAGCGATCGTAGGGAAAGTGTTTTAATATAGCTATTTTAAAGGCTTTATTTTTTTTAGAAAACAAGAGTTACTAAGAACACGTCCTATTGCCTATGTCTAAATCCCTTAAACAAATGAAGAGTCTATTACTTGTAGTAAGTTGTTTTTTTTGCCTAACACTTTTTGCTCAGAATGATCTGACCCAAGAGGAATTAATTGAGTTGCCTTTTGAGGAGTTAGATACTTTGTACTGGTATGCTGGAGATGATTTTTACGCTGCTTTGGCTTATGCTCAAGCATTAGCAGAAAAAACGAAGAGAATCTATGGTGAAAAAGATACGACTTATGGTCTTCGGTTGATAAGCTTGGGAATGCAGCATTATTATTTGGGTAATTATCAAAATACTTTGACAGAGTGGGTGGGTGCCAAAAATATTTTTGAAACGCAATGGGGAATCAAACACCCTGAGTATATTGGTATTTCAGGGAATATAGCATTACTACATTATTATCTTGGAAATTATAAAATAGCAGAAAAACTCACCCTAGAAGTAGCAGAAATTAGAGCCAATACAGTGGGCAAAAAACATGAGGAGTATGCTTTTCTTTTGAATAATCTAGGCTTGATTTATTGGATGACTGAACGTTATGAAGTTGCTGAGGGAGCTTATTTAAAGTGTAAGGAAATCTTAGAAAAAACCGTTGCAGAAGATCATCCTAAATATGCCAATGTACTTGGTAATTTGGCTTCTTTATATTCGCATATAGGACGATATGATGAAGTTGAGCCATTGTATTTACAAACAAAAGACATTATGGCTAGGGCTTATGGAGAAGAGCACCCCTATTATACGGCTTCTTTGGCTAACTTGGCTGCTTTGTATGTTAGTACTGAAGAATTTAAAAAGGCAGAAACTTTACACCTAGAAACTAAATCTATTCGAGCTAGAACAATTGGTACGAGCCACCCCGAATATTCAATTGGTATTCAGAGTTTGGGTATGTTATACCTAAAGACCAATCAATTGAAAAAAGCAGGCAAAGAATTATTAGAAGCTAAAGAATTATTAGAAAAATCGTTGGGAACAAAACATCCTGATTATTTAGCTGTATTGAACAGTTTGGGGAGTCTTTATCTAAAAATGGGAGACCTAAATAAGGCTTATGCTATTTGTAATAAGGTTAAAAATACAAGTGAAAAAGCCTTGGGCAAACAACATAAAACGTATTTTAAAAGTTTGGACAACTTAATAAGTACCTTTATAGCAAAAGAAGAATATCAAAAGGCTTGGAATTATGCTTTTGAGAGCATTTCTATTAATACAGCACAGCTTAACCTATCTAGAAAAATTGATCAAAAGTGGGCAGATCAATTGGCTGAATGTAACTACTTCTCTAGAGATAGAATGGAGGATGTACTGACTATGATGTATGGAATGCTGTCTATTGAACCTACCAGAGAAAATTTAGAAAAACAGCTTGTTATTGCTGATTTGGCAACTCGCTTGTTGTCTAAAAATAGACAGGAATATATTGGGGAGGCAGATCAATTACGTCTTTTGTCTCAAAGTGCTTTTTGGACACATAAAGCCATTTATACTTTATCTAATATGGAGGATATTGTTGATAATATAGCCTACAAAGAGAAAGCCTTTCGATTTGCTGAATTAAATAAATCTGTGTTGTTGTATAGAGCCGTTCAAACAGAACGTGCTTATGTGTTTGGTGGTTTGCCAGATTCATTGGTTTTGCAGGAAAAAGATCTACAGGAAGAAAAAGCAAACTTAAAAGCTGCTTTATTGGAGCAATTACCTGTTCAAGAACATCAAGCCTTGCAAGGAGACTTGTCAGAAGTTAATTTAGCATTAAATGCTTTTAAAGAACATATTCAAGAAGCGTACCCTAAGTATAGCCAAGTCAAATACCAGCAACCCACCGTTTCTTTGGAGTATTTAAGAAAAGCATTGGATGATAAGACCGCTTTGTTAGAATACGTTGTCAGTGATTCGTTTGTTCATATCTTTTATATAGATCAGGCATCATTGGATATGCACCATTCAAAAATCACTAAAGAAAAACTTACTGCTGTCATTAAAAAAATGCATAAAACGTTGAGTAGTTATCAATTTTTGAGTAAAAAACCTAAGATAGCACATCAGATGTACACAGAAGAGGCACATTGGTTGTACCAAAATTTGATGGCTCCTGTTCTAGCTGATAAAACAAATATTGAAAATTTAATCATTGTAACAGATGGAGAATTAGGGCATCTCCCATTTGAGACTTTTTTGGTAGAGGCTGCTGCTCAAAATTATGACTATAAAAAACTGCATTATCTTATTAAAGACTATACAATTAGTTATGCTTATTCGGCTAGTCTTTTTGAAGCTGTTCTTGAGAATGCTTCGAGAGAAGCGAGTAAGCAAACTTCGTTTTTGGGCAAGTATCAACTGTTGGCATTGGCGGCGGAATATCAGCCCAAGGATAATTCTAAATTAAGTCACTTACTTCCTGCTTACCAATTGTTGCGCAAACAATTACAACCAATACAAGCAGCACAAAAAGAAGTAGAAATATTATCCAATACTTTTGAAGGCGAATTTTTGTGGGGGAATGCCGTTAATGAGCAATTTTTTAAGCAGGAGGCTAAGAACTATGGTATCATCCATTTAGCAATGCATGGAGTCCTTGATCGTAAAAGCCCTGCTTTATCTGCTTTGGCATTTACAGAGAATGGAGATTCTGTAGAGAATAATTTTTTACAAGCTTATGAAATTTCTCAAATGGACTTAAACGCCCAACTAGTCGTTTTGTCGGCTTGTGAAACGGGCTATGGAGAATTTGAAGAAGGGAATGGAATTGCTTCTTTAGCACGTTCTTTTATGTATGCAGGAGTGCCTTCTTTGATTGTTTCTCTTTGGCAGGTAAACGATCAGTCTACGCAACTTATCATGAAGCGTTTTTATATGTATCTAAAAGAAGGATTCAACAAAGCAGAAGCACTTCGTTTGGCAAAATTAGATTACTTAAAAGAGGCTAGTGGCTTTGGGAGTCATCCTGCGTTTTGGTCGCCTTTTATACAATTGGGAGCCAATGAACCTTTAGAGCTTCGAGCTAAAAGCAATCAAGGGTGGTCTTATTTATTTCTTGGAGGTTTAATCCTATTGCTAGGAGGTGTATTGTATTGGAAAAACAGAAAACGTTAATCCTTTCTTATTTTTAATACTCGTCGATAGGAGAAAGAACGCCAAAGCCATTCAAACCAACCATACTTAAAGTATCGAAACCAAATGGGGCTGACAATTACTTGAAAACCATAGATGACTAAAACCATTAAAACACATTGAAAAGGACTTAGATGTTCGTACCAAGCTAATCCAAGGTTACTAAAAATAAACAAAGCTGAAATACTTTGAAATAGATAATTGCTTAGAGCCATTCTACCTACTGGTTGTAAGTAAGTTATTATTTTTTTGAAAATAGTATGTTCGTAGAGCCAAGCCAAAAGGAATAAATAAAAAAGCCCTTTGAATATATGTGATAAGAAAAATAATCGAGTTAGAATATATCCTAAAAATGGATTAATATCTCGACCATAAGTAGGAAGCATATAATAAAGAATAAAAGCATTATACCCAAAAGCTAGGACGCCAAGTCCCCACATCTTTGTTTGATGTTTTTTTGTCCATTCTGGAATAGATTGTAAACGACCAGACTTGACAACATAAGCACCAAATAACATCATTGTAAATGCAACGGGAGCCATGAAGCCATATAGCATATTGGCTGCAAAACGATATTCTTTTAAACGAACCACTAATAACTCGAAGTAGGTGCCTTTCTGATAAATTTCCTTCAACATCTCTCTTGGATATTGGTCTAGTGTTAATTCATAATTGAAGCTATATAAACCTTCTAACCACAGAATAGCATCTGACCAAAAAGGAAATAGAAAAACAAAAGCGATACTACTCCATAAGATAATGTTAGGGCATCGAATCAATAAAACTAAAGGAATACCCAACAAAGCATACAAATGTAAGATGTCACCAGACCAGATGAAAATGATGTGAAATATACCTAGCAAAAGTAAGCCTAAAAAACGTCGAACAAAAAAGGATAATTGAAAGGTGTTTTGGTCAATTTGTTTCAATACTTGTAAAGAGACCCCAAGTCCAAATAGAAAAGAAAAAATAGGATAGAAGTTGCTGTAAAAGAAGATTTCTAAGAATCGTAAAGTAGATTGATTCAGTGTACTAGACCATTCTTGTTCGTAAGCAGGGCGATAGGTAAAAGCACAGTTAAAAACTAAAATATTGACCATAAGAATGCCAAAAATGGCAAAACCTCTCCAAATATCTAAGATTTCAATTCGACTATTTTCTTTGATTGGTGTAGTTAAATTAGAATCTTTCATAGTTGTTGAGGATTAAATAGAACCTTATTTTTTGTAGGTAACTCTAGACAAAATCGAACGACCCAAGGTTAACTCATCAGCGTATTCTAATTCACCACCAAAAGAAACCCCTCTTGCTATGGTAGAAATTTTGACCGAACTCTCTTTGAGTTGCTTGGAGATGTAAAAAATGGTTGTTTCTCCTTCGATAGTTGGGCTAATAGCCATAATCAATTCTTTAGTCTGTTCTTTTTCGATACGATCCAATAAGCTATCAATATTTAGTTGATTGGGACCAACTCCCTCGATAGGAGAAATAACGCCTCCTAAAACATGGTAAACGCCATTAAATTGTTGGGTGTTTTCAATTGCCATTACCTCTTTGATGCTCTCTACTACGCAAATCGTTGTTTTATCTCGTTTGGGAGACAAACAAATACTACAAGTTTCGTCATCTGCAATATTATGACAAGAAGTACAAAACCGAATGTGGGTTTTCATTTTGACAATCGCATCACAAAATGCCGTTACTTCTGTACCTTCAGTTTGAAGCAAATGCAAGGCCAAACGCAAGGCGGTCTTTTTGCCAATACCTGGAAGTGTAGCAAAGACTTCAACCGTGTTTTCGAGTAATTTGGAAGATAGATTCATGGCAAATGTGATTTTTTTGATTGGGCGATTTGAAGATTCGACAAAAAAAATACGGCTCTTTAATAAGTTTTGTAATAATATTCCAAGAACTACAAGGAAGCCGATATAACTTATATCTTACTCCCTGTTCTAAATATAACCTTCTTCTTTTTAGTACACCACAAAACTTGTTATTGAACCGAAAATTTTCTTCAAGCTATCAACTACCAAAGAACCATAATAATCTTCAAATTATCAAATCTTCAAATAAGATTTACAAACAGAGGAAAGTTTTTATCTTAAAATAGTTGGTTTATAACAATCTATCGCTTAATGTACATGGTGTGCATGATGTCCAACTAATAGGGCTAGACTAACAGCCATTGCAAACATTCCTAAAACAACTCCATAAATAGACATTCGGTGATCGTCGTATTCATGTGCGGCAGGAAGTAATTGGTCTAAAGAAATGAATACCATAATTCCTGCAACACCAGCAATTAGCATTCCCATAACAAAAGGTGTAAGATAAGGCATGAATAGAAAATAACCCAATATTGCGCCAAGAGGTTCTACTAAACCAGATAAAAAAGAATACATAAAAGCTTTCTTTCTACTACCAGTCGCATAATAAATAGGCATGGAAACACCAATTCCTTCTGGTATGTTATGTAATGCAATGGCAATGGCAATCGTAATGCCTAAATGTGGATCTTCTAAAGCAGAAACAAAGGTCGCAATGCCTTCTGGAAAATTGTGGATGGCTAATGCAATAGCAGTCATCGTTCCTACTCGCATTAGTTTTTTATTATTAATAACAGTGTCGCCATCTTCTAAAGTAACGTCTGCTTCTTGAGGACCATGATGATGTGGGGTTAAACGGTCAATTGCTCCCACTAAAAGCATTCCCGAAAAAAAGGCAATAATAGCATACCAAGAGGCATCATGTTCGTGTGCCAAAGTGGCGCCAATCGAGTGCATTGCGTGAGGTAGCATTTCCATAAAGGAAAGATAGAGCATCACACCTGCTGCCAAGCCCATAGAAAAAGCCAAAAATTTAATACTTTTGTCTTTGATAAAGAAGGCGATTAGGCTACCAATTCCTGTAGATAGTCCTGCAAGAATAGTGAGAATAAAGGCAATTTGTACATTTTCTTCCATGATTAGAATCCTTGGCTTATTTTTTTGAATCTGCAAAGGTAATAAAAAATCATGCTTAGCGCAATTAACTAAGAGAATTAAGGCAACTTTGTTGCATTTAATAGGCTTAATCCCATTCTTCTGTATCCAACAGCACTATTCCAATGCCTACTTCTATACCCAAGCGTTGTTTACTATATAAGTAGCGCAGCCCAATTTTAGGACGCAAAGCGATGCCTTTATCTCCCAAACGATAGTGCATTTTTAGTCCCACTTCGCCAGAACATCGAACACGAGGATAATCGCTGCTCAAATATTGTGCTTCAAAAGGGATTAAGTAGGGCATAAAAACCAATTCATCGTAAGGGTTAATCGCAAAAGTAACTCCTTCAGGAATAAGTAAGCCCAAAATAGCTAAGGTGCCCAAAGCATCTCCACTAAGTGTGCCTCCAAATTCTGAATATAAAAAAACAGCAGCTACTTGTCCCCAACCTGTATTCATTGTAAAGCCATATTGTTTGTCATACCCCAATTGAAATTCGTAATTAATGGCAAAGTGATCACTAAACCAGTAATTAAAACCAAAACCTGTTGTAATTGACCAATCGAAATCTTGCCAATAATAATTGCCTTCTGTCATGGCTTCTAGCTGGAAACTACTTTCTGTTTGTGCAGTTATTTTTGTTAAATTGTTGCTCCAAAAGGCGATTAGAAGAATAAAACTGTAGATATATCGCATGAAGAGGGTCGGTGTTTATAAGGTTATTAATAATAAAATAAAGAAACTATTGTGAAGATAATAATAACAAAATACAAACATTTTATTGGGAACAAACTATCTTAGGTTTTGGTTATAAAGAAGACGAAGATTTTAGAAAGACGAAAAACATTCAATAGATATACATAATGGCATTTGAAGATCCTAAAGATAATTTAATTGTACTCGAAAAATATGCAAGTGAAAATACTACTTCTTTTACCTTAGAAGATGCTGTTTCTGTTACAGGAATGCCTGTAATCGAAACGGACGAAGCCATCAAAAATATGATGGAAAAGTACAATGCTAAGCTGAAAGTAACAGAGAATGGAGATTTAATTTATGATTTTGGAACGAGTTTGGAGCGTCGAGACAAGAAAGCTTTTTCGGAATATTTTGCTGATTTTATGCGAATGTTGTGGCGAGGTTTTCAAATTGGGTATAAATTGTTGACTTCTATTTTTTTGGTGGTTTACTTTGTTATTTTTATCGTCTTATTAATTGGTGCAGCAGTAGCTTCTGAGGATGGAGATGGCGTAGGCGATTTGATTGCAGTAATGTTGCGTTTGTTTATTTCTATTTTTGAATGGAATACAATTATGGGTTATAATAATCGCTATTATCGACAAGATGGTCACGGTTATAATTACCAACATTATAAAGAAAAAGAACGCATTTTAGGAAAGAAAAAGAAACCTAAAAACCCCAAAGATGAAAAGAGTTATGTGGCGTCTATTTATGATTTTATTTTTGGACCGCCTAGAGTAGAATTAGATCCCTTGGCAAACAACCAAGAAGTGGCGACTTTTTTGAGAGAACAAAAAGGATTAGTGACTACTTCAGAGATTCAAGCCTTAGCAGGGTGGAGAAGAGAAGAAGCTGAGAATTTTATGACTGAATGTTTGGGAATGTTTGACGGTAAAGGAGATGTTACTGAGAATGGTACTTTGTACGGAGATTTTTCACAATTGATTCGTTCCAAAGATCGTACGGGAGAAGAGCCTGTTGTCTGGTATTGGGATGAATACGAGCCAGAATATGAATTGACAGGAAACTCAGGTGGTCGAAATACAGGAATTATTGCCATGAATACCTTTAACTTAATTATGTCTCTGATGTTAGTTTTTGGTGGATGGTTGGGACCTATGGGGTTAAATTTAGGATTTTTGGGACAATTTTTCTTAGGTGGTTTTCCTTTGATTTATTCTAGTCTATTTTTCTTAATTCCAATCGTTCGATGGCTTCGTGTACGCCCTTTGCGCAAAAAACAACATGAGTTAAACATCCGAAAACGCTTGATGCGAGTCGTTTTTCAGACCTATGACCAAGGAGCACAACACGTACATGAAATTCCATTGGAGAAACTAACAGAAGTAGCTAATTATCAAAGAAAAACAGAAGAAAAACTGGATGCAGCAACGGTAGAACGAGTCATGAAAGATACTTTGGCTGATTTGGGCGGAGAAGCTTATGTAAACGACAATGCTGAAATCATTTATAAGTTTGATTTGATTGCACAAGAATTGGATGATATTGATCGGTTAAGAGTCAATAAAAAGGACGATAGTGATTTGGGAGATATCATCTTTGAAGCTTAGTACCGTATCAGACACTTTCAAAGTGTCTGATACGGTACTTTCAAATTATTTTACAGCACCCGAGCCTCTGTTCGACGATTTTCCTTTCTACCTTCCAAGGTATCATTGTCAGCAATGGGAGCCGATTCTCCATAACCTTTGGGAACTAATTGACTTGCGGGAACTCCTTTTTGAATTAAGTAGTTCACAACAGATTCAGCTCTTTTTTGAGAGAGAATCAAATTGCTAGCATCATCTCCAACCGCATCAGTATGTCCAGCAATTTCTACGTTCATTGTTTTTTTTAATAATAAGACTTCTACCAACTCGTCCAAAGTTGGAAAGGATTTTGAGAGCAAGATAGCTTTATTGGTCTCAAAATGGACATCGTCTAAATTAAATGTCTTAGCAGGACGATAACGTACCGCAATTTCTCCACTTACTTTTCCTTCTTGTTTAGGGATTTTTAGCTCGTCAAAATCAATACTACTACCTAGCCCTTGAATCTTAATTAAATAGATGTCCCCTTCGGGCAATAAGATTGAAAATTTTCCTTCCTGATTGGCAACTCCTTCAAAGGACTTATTGGTGAGTTTACCTTGAAAAGTAATTTTATCTTGAGGTCTAGGATTTTCTTCCATATCAGAAACCACAACAGACAACAAGGCTTGTTCTTCTGTTGGAACTAACCTTTCTTGGGCAATTACTCCCAAAGTATAAACGACAAAAAGGATACTAAATAAATATTTCATAAGGAGGATTTTTTAATCAACTAACAGACAATCCTCCTCATAATGAACCTAATTTATTTTGGTTACAGTTTCTTTGGTTTTCTTTTCTACAAATTTAAGATAACGCTTCAAATCAGACGTATTTTGAATCTTTTCCGACAAGTCCTCCATTTGGAAAGAATAGTCACCTGTATTCATTTTTACAGTTGCTCGTTTGACGAATGCATAAAGCTTTCCATCCTTAGACCACAACAAAAAGATATTGTTAGCTTTGGCATTGCAAATAAACTGCTCAGGCTTAAAACTATAAGCTGCATTATAATTCATATCAATAATAGAAAGTGTATGTGCGTTATCAATCGCCATCTGCTCTAAATCTGTATAATCCGCAGAAACGGCAATTTGATTTTTAATAGTATATTTTTGACCACAATTGTAAATGCCAAAAGAATGTAGACGCAAATTTTCTACTAATCTAGGATTTTTATAATGCTTAACAACATATTTGTTTGGATTAGGGCGTTCCTCTTTTTCTAATTTTTTTATTCGGTTAGGAATTAAGGTTGTTTGGACGTTAATCTTTTCTTTATCCCGTTCAACACCATCTCCAAGCCCCAAGTTCTTATATTTTTCGTTATGCGCCATCACGGCAGCTTTGTAAGCAATACTATCAAATTCTTCAACATAAGCATCTCGTTTAGGTAAATCCACCACTTCAGAAGTTGATTTCCACGTTTCCTCCTTTTCATCTAGGTGATACAAGTCCAAATCTTTTGCTCGTTTGTTGACCTCATAATCCAAACTTAAGGCTTTGTTAGGTGCAATTTGAAGTTCTTCACCATCTTTAAATGCACGAACTTCAAGAATTCCAACAGAGTTTAGACCTTCGGCAGGATCTTGATTTTTGTAATTCATGGGTAAGCCAGAAAAGGCCATGTCGGCACGATCCCTCAATTCTCGGTATTGCAATTCGTAAGCTCCTTTTACAGGATTCCCATTTTGGTCAACTACGGCATCTTTAGGAATGTACAGTGTTGATTTAGATTTTTTTAATTGAATAACAGCTCCTTTTCGAGCACTTACCTTTTTTGAGATAAAAGCAGTTTCAAAGGCTTTTAATTGTGCTGGAGCTGCTGTTACTGTTTCTATTGTTGGAAGAAGAACAACTTGTTCTGTTGTTAAAGGTATTGAGGTTTCAGAAGAAGGCATAAAATGCCAAATCAAAGAAACACTAATCAAAGTTAGGACAGGTAAAATAATCCACCAAGGAGAAAGTCTCCAACCTTTTTTGGACGGTTGCATAAATTCCTGATGATAATCAGCAACATCCAACAGGAAGGCTTCTTCTTTTAGTTGATTGACAACTTGACGTTGTAAATTAACCGCAGCTTTGAATCCAGCATCCTCTTTCATATGCTGTTCAAACTTGCGTTTTTCTGCGTTATTTAGGTCGTTTTCTAAATAGCGTTCAATATATTCTATATTTTGTAGTTCTTGGCGCATTACTCTTTACAGTTTAGATGTTGATGGAAGTTGGGTGTTCGCAATTTTTTTAGCACGTTCAATACATTTGTATTTCTGTGTTTTAGCACTATTGACACTGCTATACTCAAACTTTTGAGCGATTTCCTTCATCGACATTTTTTTGTAATAATAGGCTTGTAATAATAACTTGCATTTGTCGCCAAGTTGTTGCAATACAGAAGCCAGTTGAGATGTTTTAGTTTGTTGTTCTTGATAAAATTCTAAATCCGATTCCAAGACATTTTGATCCCGCGTATCGTATTCTAGAGAAACTTCTTTATTTCGTTTTTTAAGCAAATCTTTCCACAAAAAACGAGCAACACTATATAAATAAGTGCTTGGGGCACACGTTAGTTCAAACGTTGGTTTTTGAGCATTTCGATACAAGACTAACAAAGCATCTTGAAAAACATCTTGTGCATCTGCATCATTACCGCCATTGCTGCAAATCAATTTGCGAATCATCGGAAAGGCTTGATACAAAACAACAATTGCTTTTTTGTTATCTCCTGACCGAAGTTGTGCTAATATGTTGGAATGTTTGGACATAGAAAAACCGAAAATTTGAATTTAAAAAGTGTTGCTTTACTTCGTGAGCCTTTAGGTTGAAAATATATTTTAGCTAACTGATTTTCAAAAATCAACAGAAGTATTTTTTGTACACTTTCTATATGGGCTTGATTATTAAAGGTAACCTTATAAGATAAATATTATTTTTAATAATAATGATAGAATCCTATAAAAATAATGAAATAGCCTTTTTTGAGTTCTAAACAACCAATTAATAAAAGGACTTGAATCAGTATTGTATAATTAGAAGGCTTAATGTATCTTTGAGGATAGGATTATTCCAATTAATACAAATAGCCCATTTGATAAACTTTATCTGAAAAATTGAAAAAAAACTTAGAAGGTATAATTTTCACATTTTCACATTTTCAAATTGAAAACACGTGTCCTTACTTAAAAAATTAGCAGGCGAAACCGCTTTATATGGTCTTAGTAGCATCTTAGGACGTCTACTAACCTTTGTTTTTTTAACCCCTTTTCTAACGCATATCTTTAACAATGATCTTGCTCAGATGGGGATTCAAACAGATATTTATGCTTGGGCGGCTTTTCTAATGATCGTTTTTACCTATCGAATGGAAACGGCCTTTTTTCGCTTTGGATCAAAAAAAGAAGACCGTGTAACTGCCTACAAAACGGCTACAACAATGGTTGTTGGCACGACAAGTCTTTTTGTCTTATTATTAATTGCCTTGTCAGGACCAATTTCTAAGCAGTTAGGCTATCCAGAACACAGCAACTACATTATCTGGTTTGCATTTATATTGGGCTTTGATGCTTTGGTGGCAATCCCATTTGCAATGCTTCGATTAGAAGGAAAAGCCTTAAAATTTGCAATCGTTAAATTGACCAATTTATTTATACACTTAGGCTTTGTTTTTACCTTTTTGTGCCTCTTACCCAATTATTATCCACAATACTTTGATCCGACAATGGGCATTGGCTATGTATTTATTGCCAATTTGCTAGCCAGTGGCGCAACTTTCTTCTTATTATTACCTACTTACTGTTACAAAACAACCTCTGAGAAAGCCAAAGAATCCGTCATTTTTGATGGAGCTTTGTTGCGAAAAATGTTGCTGTATTCCATGCCTTTGGTTTTGGCAGGATTTGCGGGAATTATCAATGAAGTACTTGATCGAATTTTACTCAAAGCATTTTTATTAGGAGATAATCAGGAAGTTTTAGGACAGTTGGGAATTTATGGCGCTTGTTATAAAATTGCCATATTCATGAATTTGTTTACGCAAGCCTTTAATTATGCTGCGGAACCTTTCTTTTTTCGAAATGCAGACAAAGCCTACTCCAAACTATTGTACGCCAATATTGCTTTCTTATTTACTTTAATTGGAACCATTGGTTTTTTGGGAATCATGTTGTTTATGGATATCGTACAGTTTTTTGTAGCCTCCAATTACCGAGAAGGTTTAATCATTGTGCCCGTTTTGTTATTAGCCAATCTCTGTTTAGGTTTGTATTATAATTTGGCAATATGGTTTAAATTAAGCGATCAAACAAAATATGGTGGTCTGATTGCGGTGATAGGGGCAACGATTACGATTGTAGGGAATATTGTACTCATTCCTTTTATGATGCAATTAGGCTATCCAGGTTATTTGGGTTCTGCTTGGGCTACCTTACTTTGTTATGCTACAATGGTTTTAATTGCTTATTTTTTAGGACAAAAGCACTACCCAATTCCATATCCAATGGCTCGTATGTTTGCTTATATAGCAACAGTTGTAAGTATTTATTTAGTCTATGCTTGGGCGATACAACCTTATTTGACCCCCAACAGCTTACTTTCTTACTTGGTAAGTGCTTTACTCATTTTGGGGTATTTGGCAGGTATTTTTATAATAGATGGGAAACGAATTAAATTAATGTTGAATCAAGTGCCTTCTGAGTAGAAAATGTTTGTTAAAAAGCAAAAGTGACTTGTATATTTTTTATAGAAGCCCTATCTTTGGACTCTTCAATCAAAGGATATAAAATGCGTCAATTATTAGCTCTTTTATTTATCATTACAATAGGTGTACAAACTATACATCAAGGGCTAATATATACCTATTTTACCCTAAATAAAGCCTATATCGTTCAGCACCTTTGTGAAAATAAAGCCACTCCAGAATTAAAATGTAACGGAAAATGCCATTTAAAAGAGGTTTTATCTATTGCAAGCAAAGAAAAACATTCTGAGCAAGCACCAGTTCCCAATTTAGAAGAAATAAAGGTACCAACTTTGTTCTTTCAACGTTTAAAACGAATCCTTATAACTACTAAAAAATCTAAAGACATTACTACTCAAAGTAAAGCTGTGTTTAGATATTCTTTCCTTTATAGTTATCAAGTAATAAAAACGCTTCTTCAGCCACCTCAGTTTTAGAAGAAGCGATTCATAGTTATTCTAATACTCCGTAGATTAGTTCGCTAGCACTCATGAGTGCTGTACCTAAGTTAGCTACTTCTTCAAGGTTTTTAGTTTTTTAATAAAAAAGCATATCTCTAAACGGAGTATTGATTATTCAATACCTATCATTTATTCGTCCATCTCAATTTGGGTAAGAATAGCTCTATGTACCTCATAGGTTAAGTTTTACTGTACGTTTGAGTTGGCAAAATTTATTAAAAATCATATTTATGAAAACTATCTTAATGTTATTAAGTGTAGTGTTATTGATGGGAACATCCGTTTCCGCTTGTGATATTTGTGGTTGTGGAGTAGGAGGTTATTATAGTGGAATGTTACCACAGTACCATAAGAACTTTATTGGTCTTCGTTGGCGTTTTAGCTCCTTTAGTTCTGATTTGGGGCATGAGGGGGAAGGAATTAATGCCTTTTCAAAAGAACGTTTTCAATCTTTAGAATTAATGGGACGTTTTTATCCACACAGACGAGTTCAGATTCTAGCTTTTGTTCCTTTGAGTTATAATGTGCGCGTTGCTCCCAAAGAGAGCAACCACCTGTTTGGTTTGGGAGATTTGTCTGTAATTGCCTTGTATAATATTTACAATACGAGTTTTATAGCTGAGAAAGACTTAAAACATAATCTATTGGTAGGACTAGGAGTGAAGGCACCGACTGGAAGTTTTCAAAGAAAAGATGCACAGGGGGAGCAATTGACACCTAGTTTGCAATTGGGAACTGGTTCAGTTGATTTCTTAACGACAGCAGTATATACCATGCGTTACAAGCGTTGGGGCGTGAATGCCAATGCTACCTACAAAATTAACTTACCAAATTCAGATACTTACAAGTTTGGGAATCAATTGATGGTGGCAACCACTGCTTTTTTCTTGCACAAGATAAAAGACAAAGAATGGGGGATTATGCCTAAGCTAGGGCTTGCCTTTGAACACGCTACTCACAACCTCAAAAATGGTTATAAGCGAGTGAATACAGGAGGCAATCAATTAATGGCTACCCTTGGGGTAGAAGTGTATTATAAAAAAATTCAATTGGGAGTCAATTATGAGCAACCAACTTGGCAAGCTTTGTCTGATGGTTTGGTCGAATCAGGACCTCGATTTTCTGCGAATGTTAATTATTTATTTTAGAGCTTTGTAGAAGAAATAGTATCAAAACAACAATCAATTCTTAATAAAACAACAACAATGAAAAAATTACTGATGTTATTCGCTTTAATCGTTTTAGGTTTTTCCTTTAGTGCTTGCGAAAAACAGCTTGATGTCCAAGAAACCGTAACCGCTAAAATTAACAGCCCAACAGAAGCGGCTAGTCTAAATAATGGGAACAGTTTGAATGTGAATGTAACCTTTACTGATCCAACAGAATTACATAATTATTCTGTTGTTGTACTGGATGAAAATACCAACACAACGGTTTTGAATCTTACAGGACATACACATAATACGTCTTATACAATTGACAGTACGATTACCCTATCTGTTGCTACAAACAGCAGTTTTAAGGTAACAGCTATTGGAACCAATCATTCTGGTGAAACAGCAACGGATGTAGTCACTTTTAATGTGAATTTATAAATGAAAAGGGGCTTTCTTGAATAGAAAGCCCCTTTTGTGTTTTATTTTAGATGATAATTTTTATTAATTTCTGACAACAAAACGCTTGCATTGGCGAATGCCTTTGGGCGTTGTAAAAATAACAATATAAATACCTGATGCTAAATCCGTATCCATGTAAAAATCTCCTTGAGGATCTAAATTAGAACGTTGTATAAAATAAGTCCCATTGACATTGGTAATAGTCATGTCTAGTTGCTCTACCGTATAAAAATTATAATAAATAGTAGGTGCAATTGATAATCTAGAATCTACATTAATTTGATTTTGAGGAGAGACTAAAGCATTAACGCTAGTTGTAGCAACATTATAGAATACTTTGTTCTCATCTGTATTGTCGCATAACGTTTCATTGTCCGTCGCTCCATTTTCTTGGGTGCCAACAAATTCTAAGTCGATATCTTTTAGCCAATTGGCAATATTGGCGACTAGGTTTATTTTGATTCCATTTCCATTTCTACTAGTAGTAGCTTGAATGGTCATGTTACGCAATAATTGATCTCCTGTCGCTCGAAAACTAAAAGGCTTGTCAGGCGTTTGATCGCCATCTGTATCGATCATACCTTCAATGGCTAAGAAAATATAACTTTGTTGATCATTAGAATACATACTACTTTCTGCAAGTGGATGTCCAACAGGATGATTAACAGGTCTAGAATTATTGAGACTAGGATCAACTCCCAAGTCAAGATTCAAGGCTTCTAGTTGTTGTATTTCAGGACTCACAGTTCCCAGGTTGTATAGCGCTGTTTCACCATCCATCAATATATGTTGCTTGTTGACCAAAACCGATTGACCACCATCATGTGTCAATTCAATATTAGAAAAGTAGTATTGAATTCGATTGATTAGGATGACTCTGTTTTCATCATCAACATAAGGTTGATTTGGTGTATAGTTTGATTTTCCAAACTTGTGTTGGATATTCAATTCTATGTCTGTTTGAGCTTGTAAACTCGAACAAGAACAGAGAAAAAGTAAAAAAAATAGTTTGTTGAGCATTATGACTAAAATTTTGCAAGTTTTTTGTACTATTCTAAATATACAAAAAATAATATGGTCATGCTAAACTTTAACTTTTTTTGTCCATGAAAATCAATAAACTATCCATTCAAAAATGTACAGTTCTAAATTTATCGACCCATAACTGTCTTTCCATTAATAACGACACTATTGGCATTCTTAGTGCCAATCCATTTGTTATTATAACCAACATAAATAACCTCTAAATTTGGGATTTTCCACAAGTCATTTGGATTTTTGTGAATGTCTTGTAATCCCCGAATATAAAGGTTTTTCAACTCTTTGCACTTGAATAGTTGTGGCGGAACAGTAGTAAATTTATTGTATGAAATATCTAGATGTGTCAAGCCTTTTATAGCACCTAGGTCATTCGGTAAACGAGTTAATTCTAAACCGGATAAAGACAAATGCCCATCCTCTAATCGTTGTTCAAAATAAGCAGCTTTATCTTCTGTTCTTAGGTTAAATAAAGCAAATAAATGCCCATAGCCTCCCTTTTTTAGTAAATAGAAAGCAATATATCTTTTATCCAAAGAACCAATTGAACAATAATATTCTAAATTATTAGATCGAACTATTTCAGAAATAGCAGGACCAATAGGTTTGCGACTTTTTAGAGCGGTAGCAAAAGATAGAGGAGCATATTGCCCAATAATTTGATAAATAACACGCTTGATTTTTTGAGTCCTTGTTAATTTATAAATTAAAAATAGTTCCGTTAATAATTCTGATGGGACACCACCACTTTTTAACATTTCGAGTGCCAATAGAATATTCTCTGTTTGATCGCTGTGTAATAATTGGCGGATATTATCAAGATCTGTTACTGCTTCAGATGCCAATAAATAAGGCTGTTCTAATTGGTTGAGATGCTTTACTAAACTTTGTTCTGTAATAAGCGCAATGTTGTATTCCTGTATTTTCTCATAGATATCTCCAGGCATACTACCTATAAGCACATGTGTTGTAGACGCATTAATCTTTACACCAGTTTGAATGGAATTTTGAGCTACTCTAGATTTTAATTCGGATACTTTGCCTTTGATTTTGCCTTTGATAACCAATCGATCGTTTGCTTGAGGAAAAGAAAAGGTACTCAATTTGTTTGCTTTGATTCGAAGATCTACTTCTTCTAAAGCTTCATTCGTGTATTCGGGGATCGCACAGTTTAGCAATGTCAACAACTGTTCATTGTTTAAATCTTTGATGAGCAAACTTCCTCTTATAATTGCTAGAAAAAATAATTGTAAATCTGCGCTAAACTGATAAGTTTTTATATGCTTTAGCAGGCGCTCAAAAGGAAAAATATAAGGTGTTTTTGAATTACTTTTTGCCGTAAACTTCAAGTTTTCAATATGTTGAAGTTTAAGTACTTCTTTAGGTAAGCCTTTTAAGGATTTTGCTGAGATTTGAAGCTCTTTCAAGCAGGGTAACTCAACAAGAACACTTGGAAAAGTCTCAAAATCATTGAGTTCACAATATAACTTTTCTAGTTGTGTTAAGTTTTTTAAACTTGGAGGTAATTCTTTTAATTTATTACCAGAAATATTTAATTCTCTCAAATTGTGCAAATTGCCTATTTCTGCTGGAAGTATGGATAAGTTCTGTAAAGAGTAACTTAAATCCAAAACCTTTAGTGCCTTCATTTGAGCTAGGTGCTCCCATTTGGTAGACGCCAAGAAACGATTGTTGGATAATACCAAGGTTTCCAATTGCTTTAACTCTTTGAAAACTAATGGCAATTGTTTTAAATTATTGAATCTTAGTGATATGTGTTTTAGTTTTGGCAAGTCAGCAAGCTCCGAAGGATACTTTTTAATAGACTTGTTTCTATAGATACTTAAAGTTTCTAATTGTTGCAATAGATTAATCTCACTTGGGATTTCTTTTAATTTTTCCCAATAGTTAATTGAAAAATCCTTAGTGCTTAGGTCACTATAGATTTTATTCTTTAGACGTAGATATTGTTCTGTTTCGATACTCATGTTCGCGATTTTATTGGGGGCATTGATCCACAGAAAAAACGTGTATCATACTATATTTGTAGCTTAAATTTAGTAGATAACATTATGCATGAAGGGGGTATAATTATAATAACTAGACTGTGTTTTATAAGTTAAAGGACAACAGGAGTTACTCTAAGTGGGGTATAGGCTCAGGCAATATTATCTTTAGTTATTTAGTTGTTAATATATTTTCTAATTTTTTGTCTTTCTAATTTGGTTGTTTTTACGGAGAGGACATATATATAGCTGAGCTGTTTTTAATCAAGTTTAATTAATAAAATAGAAACTACTTTTGCTTTTATAAGGTTTATAATTTTTGAAAAAAAATTATAAAAGCTAAAATATTCAACACAAAATAAGTAAATTTATTGCTTATGTGATACTGAAATGTATCCTAAAAAGTGAAACCTATTGAGAGTTTGGTATTTAGCGCTAAAAAAAGCCTTAATCCAAATTATTTATGGTATAAATTTATGCTCAAATTATATACCACCCTTAAAAATGAGCCATGTCTAATTTAGACTATAAAGCAATTATTGCTTTATTAAAAAGTGAAGATGAAACAAATCATGAACTCGGTTTCCAATTATTGGAAAGTTTAGGAGTTGTACCCAACCATGAATTAGCGCAGTTAGTTAGTAAGCAGCCACAGTATTTGTTACGTAGCTTAAGAAACGGCTGGGGAGACCTGTTAGAGCTAGTTCGAAAGCTTGAGTTTCGTTACCAACCTATTGCTGCCTTACCTTCAAATTTAAATCTACTTAAAAATTTAGAAATATTGTCCATGAGTCACTGTACTCTCTCGGAAATACCCAAAGAAATTGGGCAATTGACGAAATTAGAGCGGCTAATCCTCAACTACAATACCTTAAATGATATTCCCGAAGAGGTAGGACAATTAAAAAAACTAATCGAATTATCTTTAGTAGGAAGTGGTTTGGATGAATTCCCTACTTGCATCCTAGATTTACCGAATCTAGAGATTCTTTCTTTAATTGATAATCAAATTTCAAATCTTCCTAAAGGCTTGATCCATTTGGAAGGGCTAAAAAAATTAATTCTACGTGGTAATTCTTTGAGTGAGGTGCCAATGGAATTGTGTATGTTGGAGAATTTAGAAATCTTAGATCTCTCTGAAAATAATATCCAACGCCTACCTGGAGCCTTAAGTGTGTTGCAAAATCTAAAAATCCTTTATCTAAGTAGAAACCCTTTGAATAAATCAGAACAGGAAAAAGTTCGAAATATCCTACCCAATACCGTTATCCATATCTAATTTTTTTGTAAAAAAAACCGATTAATACTCAATAGTTTGTTTAGTACTAAGAATAGATTAAAAAGTACTAGTATACTATCTTAGAAATAGAGATATTTGTGGCTACAAGAAAATTCTATTACAAATAATTTGTTGAAGTATGTACGCAATATATCTAGGAATACACTCGATAACTCGTTATCTTGTTGTCTTATTTTTATTCGGAGCAATCTTAATGTCTATTCATGGGTACACACAAAAGAAAGGTTTTTCAAATAGACATAATGCTATTCGTCATTGGACGGCTACTATAGCGCACATCCAGCTTATTATTGGAATTTTATTATATGCCCAAAGCCCAATTGCACTCTATTTTATCAAGAACATTGGAACGGCAATAAAAAGTACAGAAATGTCCTTTTTTGGTTTGTACCATTCTGTCGCTATGCTTACAGCAGTAGTGTTGATTACCATTGGTTCTGCCTTGGCAAAACGAAGAGAAAAAGATGAGGAAAAATTTAAAACGATAGTAATATGGTTTGGAATAGCTCTTCTAATTATATTTATAGTAATCCCTTGGCCGTTTTCACCATTTGTAAATCGACCATATATCAGACCATTTTAATTATGAGTACTTATTTATCAAGCCCAATTAAACGATTACGGCTATTAGCTCTTTTAGAAGGAAGCTCTTTACTTTTTTTGGTATTTATAGCTGTTCCTCTAAAGTACATTTGGGAAATTCCACAAGGTTCTCAAATTATTGGACCTATTCATGGCGCTTTATTTTTATTATTTATACTAAGCACATTAAATGTTGCTATAGAGCAAGGCTGGAAATTTACAGCAATAACTTGGAAGGTTTTGGTCGCTTGTGTAATCCCATTTGGTACCTTCTATATAGATCATAAAATTTTGAAAAAAATAGAAGAGGAAGAAGCAGCTTCAAAATAATTTTGACTTAATCTAGACATTGAATATCAAACATCTTATTAGTTTTAGGTTTTTATGATATTAATTGGATGTCTCTTTTAAACAAATTATTTATGCGTTTTCTTATATTTCTTGTACTAATAACGTTGGTTAGCTGTCAAAAAACGACGGAATGTATTTCTGATGGAAATAATTTTGAGCTATACAGCGATTATTTTGTTTTTGTTGCAGATGATGGTGGAACTCCTTTAGTCATTCCGATGGATATGAATTGGAATCCTTTATCAACAGGTTACAATAAAGAATTTAAAAGTTGGCATGGAACTAATCAGAATTGGCCCATTAATTATATAAAGGAAGATGTAGCTGCGGAAACTTGTGAAGTGCCACAAGAAACTTGGCAGCATACCAGTGGACAAGATTTTGAGTTTGATGCTAGTGCAAGAACGATTACAACGAGAATATTTGGAGCGCCAGTATTAGAACTTAGTATACCAGATAGTACAGAATGGATAGAAGCTCCCTCTGGGTCTGCTTTTCGAAAAACTTATGGTTTTAAAACAACTGCAAAAGTGGACAATGTCACCCGTTCTGGTTGGTTGGTATATGAGCGGATTCGTCGAGACGCAAGTTTAGGTAATTTTGGAGATTTTGAAGCTTTCTTTTGGATGCCAATTGTTGTTAATGGTGTGTTTTATCATTTTGAACAACACAAAGGAGAGCAAGCCGCTTATAGATGGACAGATAATGGGAGTACTATTTCAATGGATACCTTGCATTCGTTTGCCTTTAGTGTAAATTCGACGACTGCTGACTCTACAAGTGGACGAACGAATATACCTCAAACCATGCATCTAGTTGCTTCCTCTTGGGGGATTGATTTATCTTTAGAGAGCACCGGTTTTCAAGCAGGTTATGGCCCTTCTTTTCCAAATGGATTAGGCTATTATCGACAAAGTATGTTACAATCTACTAGTAATTCTGTCTCTACAGGATATGGAATGTTGGAATTGATTCTGGAAGATGATTAAAAATATCGTTCTTTGACAACTCTATCACGAGGTAAATCGTGTGATAATATTCCAAGAACTACAATGATTAGATGATATAACTTATTCACTGTTTTAAATATAACCTTCTTCTTTTTAACACACCACAAAACTTATTATTGAACCCAAGATATAAAAGCCATAAGTTGAACACGACCTTTCAACTTATGGCTTATTTTTTAAAAAGGATTGGAAAAAGCTGGATTCTGAATAAAAGCAGAATCACTGAGCGTATGCAAAAAAGCGACAATCTGTCGTTGTTCTAAAACGGTTAGATGTATGCCTCCTCGTTGAGCAGAACCCATTTTGGGATCAATGTTAGCCGAAAAATGAACCGAATCATTGTAAAAGGCAACAACCTCTTCTAAGGTTTCAAAACGTCCATCGTGCATATAAGGAGCGGTCAAGCCAACATTTCGGAGCGAAGGAATTTTAAATCGCCCATTATCTTTGGGATCTCCTGTTGTTGCTCCTAATCCTTTGTCTACATATTCTGTGGGTTCAAAAATAGCATCTAAACCATTGTTACTAAAGCGACGTAAGGTCCCTAGCGCATCTGCATCTGTAGAGTGACAAGCCAAACATTCCCCTTTGTTGGTTTCATTAACCAAAATATATCCTGCCAATTCATCGGCTGTAAACGAAGTTTTGCTTTGCAATACTTGATCGTATTTGGAGTTGTTAGAAATTAAAGTACGTTCAAATTGTGCGATAGCTTTGGCAATATAAATACTGTCAATGGAAACAGAATCACCAAAAGCAGCTTTAAATAATGGCGAATAAAAAGAACTTTTAGAAATGCGTTTACTGGCTATTTTCCAAGTCAAGTTCATTTCTTCATGTGCCCGGACAGGATGGAAAACTTGTGTTTCTATACTGACGGCTCGACCATCCCAAAACATAGAAGGGTACCACGCTAAGTTAAATAAAGGAGGTGTATTGCGTTTACCAGTACGATTTTCAACGCCCTTACTAAAGGTAGAGGGAGCATCACTAAACGCAGCCTGTTGCTGGTGACAACTTGCACAAGAAATACTACTATCTTGGCTAAGAATGGGGTCATAAAATAAAAATCTACCCAATTGTACACCTTCTAAACTTACTGGATTATCTACTGCCTTAGGCATCTTGGGAAAGAAAAGTAAGTCTGGGAAAGGGTAAGGAGTGGGTTCTTTATGCCATAAAGAACCCACAAAGGAGATTATGACCACCAAAATAAAGGTAGTTTTCATCATTTATTTATTTAAAACGATAGGAATGGTTTCCGTTTTTTTATTAGTTCTGACTTTTAGATAATATAGACCGCTGGTTTGTTCATCAATATCAATATAAAACTTAGTCGGTGAGGTGCCCCAAGTTTTGACAATTTTACCATCTGTACTGATGAGTTCTATACTTTCGATAATGTGAAATTCTTGTAACTTTTCAGCTTCAATATAAACTCGTCCTGTAGTCGCTGTCGGAAAAACCTTTAAATAAGGTGGTGCTTCTGTTTCTGCTTTTTTGACGGTATGTATAATTGTTTGTTGAACGTAAAATTGATCAATCATCCAACCTTCTTGTTGTGTATCGACAGAATCAGAATGAAACGTGAAGCGAACCTGTAATTCCCCCGTTAGTGTCCAAATAAAATTATTATCAAAACAAAGCCAAACGGTTTTCCAAGTACTGTCAACTCCACTAAAGGCATATTCTCCTGTTGTTAGAGTGTCTTGATTGGCTGGATCGAAGCCATAAAAATTATAGGTATAAGGATCGTTAAAAACATTCGCCCAAGTAGCTCCTGAATCAATGGAGTATTCTATAATACCACCATCTTTATCGGATTCCATATCTAATTTCTGACTCCATTGAATCGCTAAAATTGACCAACCAAATTGATCTGGAGGAACAGTGAATTGGAACTGAGAACGATTGTTAATAGGGTAGGTATTAATCGTATCTGTTATCAGTACATTGGGCGGAGTCCAAGAGCTGTTGAATATAGCTTTTTGCGGTGGACCAACTTGCCAAATATTGGTAGCATAACTAGTATCAATCGTAGTAAATAAAGCGTAGGTAGAGGAATCGTATCCATCAAATCCTTGATTGAAAAATTGAGAATAGGAAAGAAAGGGCAGCAATAAAATTATTGCTACTAATTTAAATTTAGTAATCATTGTGAATCAATTTTTGTACTGTTAAAAAAAAGGGAGGCGTTTTTTCTAAGAACTCTTGCAATAGTTTTTAGAAACCTCCATGTATAATTATAAGTCTATGTATTAGTTATGGTTAAATAATAGACTTAAAGTACAATAAAAAATTAATAAAAGCTAGTTTTTATAGGTTTGTTCTTGTGTTAATGCTTTGTAGAAAGGATAGTGATCAATAATATAACGCGCTATATTTTCTTGATTACTTTTCTTGCCAATAAGAAATAGAATATTTTGACGCAATGCAGCAGGTGTCTTAAATAAACCACCAATAGACCACCAACCTCCTGCTAAGGTAATAGAGCTAGCTAAAATAAATTCTTTCTTTCTACAGTTGGTACAACATAAAGTATTGGTTTCTTCATCCACCCATTGTATGATAAAACTCCCTACCGTTCGTTGTACAGAACAAACAATAGGCGTATTTTTATTTCCACATTGAGAACAAGTTTGATTTTGTACCAATTGCATTATTTCTTTAATTTCTGATTCTAGAATCAGAAGTGTTTCTACTTCTAGTCGATGAATAATTTCCTGTCCAATGCTTCTTTTTTTTAGTTCTTCTAATAAAACTGGACGAATTTCGGGGGATAATGTTCGACCATGTTTTTCAGCAAAACCTAATAAATGCTTATCTGTTTGACGTTGATAGATATCTCTAGCTTTTCTAATTTCGTAAATCATGGTTTATAATTTAGGGGTCGATTAACTGAGTATTCAACTGTTCAAACTGCTCAATCAATTGATTCAATTCTAGATTTTTATTTTTGATAATACGTGGACGAAGATAGAACCAATTGAAGGCAATCCAAAGGAAAGTAAGACCATAACAAGACATTCCTAAGAGAAAAGACATCCTAGAAACGTATTCAAATAGATACAAAGCAATACCCGAAGACAAGAGGAGAAAGTAAGTATTAAGTACTTTGGTTTGTAAAAAAGCTTGTTGACTTTTAATGTTTAGTAATAAATTTAAATAAGCTTGGTTATCTAAGTTTGCATTCTCTTTTTTTAATAAAGGCAACAAAGCATTTTGAAACCCCATAAATAGAGCCATAGACAGAATACTAAGACTAACTCCTATTTTAGTACTAATCAGTTGTGGTTGAAAATAAATCCAAATCCCTACAATAAAAAAGCAGGTTCCGATTAAGAGTAGATTGAGACCAACTAATTGAAACCACTTTCTTTTTTTGAAGCGCTGAGCTAGTTGTATCAAATCTTGAACAGGAGGAGGAGTTGGCGCCTGTTGACCCCACAAGGCTTTAAAATCTATATTATCGTTCATAATGCTTAAATTTTTCTTTTAGTTTTTCTTTAATTCGATGAATTTTGACCCGCACATTTCCCTTAGAAATACCAACAATGTTAGCAATGTCAGCTTGTTGGATGTCTTCTAATTCTAAGGAAATGATAATCCGTTCCATTTCAGGGAGTTCTGAAATACATTGATATAAGAACTCCATTTGTCCATCCAGATTGGGCTTAGTAGGAACTTGCTGATTAAAAATCGGTTTTAAATCTGAGTGGGGCATTCGTTTGTCTTTCTCCAATTGCCGCAAACAATGGTTAGAAGCAATTCTAAAAATCCAAGTGCCAATCGACGCCTCATTTCTGAAATTACCAAGTTGCTGCCAAACCTTGATGAAGGTCTCTTGTGTCATGTCTTGTGCAGCGTCATAATTGTTTAAATAACCCATACTTATTCTAAAGACCTTTGGCCAATAGGTAGTATAAATTTGTTTAAAGTCTTTAGAATTATTCATGTGTAGCTGTCCAGTTTTTTAGCGCAAGAATAAATGTATTTTGTTGGTCGATAAAAACATTGTGTGAACAATTATCAAGATAAAGCAATTTATTTTCTCCTAAAATCTGCTCTAAATTTTCTATTTGTGCTACTGAAAAAAGCCCATCTTCTTTTCCATATAACCCAAACACTGGCGTTTCTTGTTGCAATACGGTTTGTAAATTTGGATAAATATTCAAGGAAGTATATTGTTCGTTTTTCCAAAAACCTTGAGGTGCTTTATAAGTCATTTTGCTACCATGCTCTATCAATAGTGGTTCAGTTCTAAAGGTAGCATAAATAGCTGTTGCTGCTGAGCTAGGATTTTTAGGACTATAAAAACCATTTTGCATCGCATGTGTAAAACAATAAGAGGCGTATTCCATCGAATTTTTATCCATCGTTTGTAGTAAATTCATATAATAAAGGTTGGTTTTATCTTCTTTTGTAATATAAATTTCTGTGGCACGATTAATAATAGTATTAAAAGTTGCTTGCAAATCTAGAGGGGCACCAACCAAGACCAAAGATTGTACTTTTTTAGGATATTGTTCTGCAAATAAAGTAGCAACAATTCCCCCAAAGCTATGTCCAATCAAAACAGCTTTTTTGAGCTTGAATTTTTTATAAATGGAATTCAAATCGGTAAACGTCTCTTCAAAAGTAAAAGTCGCATTGTCATCACTAGATCTTCCTTCTCCTCTTCGGTCATAAACAATAACATAAAAACCATCTTTAGCCAATGCTTCTGCGGTAGTTCCTTCAAAAGCAGCAGCGTTGTAACCTGGGCCTCCATGCAAAAAAACGACAGCTTGGTTTTTGGGGTTTCCGTAGGTTTTGGTATAGATCGATTGAGCAGAGAGTAAAACAGGAAGTGTAAAGAGCAACAAAAAGGATAGTAAGAGTTTCATTATAATAGTAATTTGATGAATGATTTAATTTACCCTTTAGATACAAGCATTAAAAAAATGTTACATTACAATTCATTTTTTTCAAAAAACAATTTTTATTCTAGTGATAATGCTATAGCTTCGTAGGCTTTTACCAAGTGTTTGGTCTAAAAAACAAAAGGATTCATGGAATTTAGAAACTAAATGCATAGGATTAGAGTTAGAACTTTTACATTTGTAATCAAATTAGATAAATTGTATACAATTTATCTAACATTAAATTTATCATCGAACAACAACTTTCTCAGTGAACGTTTTAGAACTAAAAGATGTCCGAAAAACGTATCAAGAGCATGTCGCTTGCAACAATATTTCTTTTGATATTCCCGAAGGTAAAATCTTTGGTTTATTAGGACCTAATGGAGCAGGAAAAACCTCTTTGATTCGTATTATCACAACCATAACCAGAGCGGATTCTGGAACTATATTATTTAGAGGAGAACCCTTAAATAGCACACATCCTTCTCAAATTGGCTATATGGCTGAAGAACGAGGTTTGTACAAAAAAATGAAGGTAGAGGAGCAAATTACTTATCTTGCTCGCCTCAAGGGATTTACAAAAAAAGAAGCCAAAAATGAATTAAATTATTGGTTAGAAAAATTTGATATTCAAGACTGGCGCAACAAGAAAGTAGAAGAACTTTCTAAGGGGATGCAGCAAAAAATCCAATTCATTACAACGGTTATTCACAAGCCTAAATTGTTGATTTTGGATGAACCTTTTTCTGGTTTAGACCCTGTAAATGCCAACTTGATTCGAGACGAAATTGACGACTTGCACAAACAAGGAACAACCATCTTGTTTTCTACACATCGGATGGAGCAAGTAGAGCAGATCTGTGAGCATATTGTACTCATTAATAAAGGGACTAATGTCTTAAACGGTTCTGTTACTGAAATCAAAGATCAATTCAAAGAATTTTTATTTCAAGTAAATTATCAAGGTGTTTTGCCTGATAATATAGAAGAGCACGTGACGATCATATCTAAAGACACTGCACAAGTAGTTGTGAAACTAAGAGATGTGGAACATGCCAATAATTTCTTGAAGTACTTGTTACATCATGGAACAATTGTGACCGCTTTCAACGAAATATTACCAACCTTAAATGAAATATTTATCAAAATAGTAGGAGGGAAGTCAGATGAGTAAGCTTTGGTTAATTATAGGAAGAGAATATTTGTCAAGAGTAAAGAAGAAAACCTTTATTTTGACAACTATATTTGCCCCAATTGGATTTGTTATCTTTTGGGTAGCTCTAATTTTCATTATGTCTTCTGGTGCCGAAACCAAAAAGGTAGCTCTATTAGACCCTTCGAATATTCTGGAAATACAAGAAAAAGGAAAGCTTCGCGACGGCTTAATTATGTACAACTATCCAAAAGAGGATTTGGAAAGCCTAAAAAATACATTTGAAGAAGATGGCTACAGAGGAATTTTGTACATTCCAGAACAAAATCTAGATAGTATGACCACCAATTTTGAAATCGAATATTATTCGAATGAGAGTTTGGGAATGAATACAGAGTCTTCTATTAAGGAAGGGATTGAACAACGCATTAAAAAACTCAAAATGCTACAACTAAATGTAGATGAGTTAACTCTAAAGCGTTTAAAGACAAAGATAGAAGTTCTACCTAAAAATATAGGGAAAGCAGAACAAGAAGTTTCTAGTTATAGAGCCAAAATTGCAACAGTTCTGGGCTATATTATGATGATTTTGATCTACTCTGTAATCTTTATTTATGGTAATATGGTGATGCGCTCGGTTATGGAAGAAAAAACCAACCGAATCGTTGAGGTCTTAATTTCTTCGGTAAAACCTTTCCAACTAATGCTTGGAAAAATTATTGGAGTAGGAGCAGTAGGATTAACACAATTTGCTATTTGGGCAGTTACCTTACCTTTATTGTATTTGGGAGTTGCCTTTGTATTTGCAGGCAAACTACAAGCCATGCAACAAACGTTGAATACTTCTACCTCTAGTCAAACGGCTGATATGGGAGATATAGCTGCAATCTGGCAAGAACTTCAAAATTTTGATTATGCCTATATTATAGTAATTTTTCTAATCTTCTTCTTGGCGGGTTATTTATTGTATGCTTCTTTGTTTGCAGCAGTAGGTGCAGCGATGGGAGATGATTGGGGAGAAGGGCAATCGTTGACTTTAATTATTACTATTCCAGTAATCATTGCTTTTTATATTGGTTTTGCTGTTGTAGAGAATCCAACAAGTACTTTAGCGGTTTGGGCATCTATGTTCCCGCTCTTTTCTCCGATAGTCATGCCTGCACGAGTCGTCTTTGATCCGCCTATAATACAGGTAGTCATCTCTGTTGTTATTTTAATATTAACAGGAATCTTCTTTACATGGGTCTCAGGACGTATCTATCGAATTGGTATCTTAATGTACGGAAAGAAAACAACTGTAAAAGATTTTATGAAATGGATGTTCCGTAAGGATTAAGCGCTATTTTCATTCCTTAGGATTTGAAAATTTGTCGATTTGGAAATTTGAAAATGTACGTTGTACATTGAGATTCAAGTTTTCAAATCGACATTTTTGTTTTGCGACAGCTCTATTATAATAGATGGTTACAAGATTTGCAAAATCTTAAAGGCATCAAAGTGTTGCTTAACTTTATCCCAATCATAAGCAAAACCCAACATAAAGCCTCCACCTCCTGCGCCACAAATTTTAAGATAGAAGTCATTAGAGTTCAATCCTTTTTGCCAAATTTGCCGTACAACAGTAGGAATCATAGGAGGTAAATAAGCCAATTGTAATTCAGAAATAAGCTGAATGGATTGCATTAAAGTATTAAAATTTCCCTCTATTAAAGCATGAATAGCTTTGTCAACAGCGGTACTAACAGGAGTAACAAAAGAACGATTAAAGTTAGTCTGCTCACAAGAGGACACAAAGAAATTAATCAAGGGCGTAGATATTCTTGGTAGTTGTGTATCAATTAAAAAAATAGCTCCTTCTTTTGTCTTCGGTAACTGAACGGAGTGAATAGATTTGTCAGCATACACCCACAAAGGTTTTTTTATATAGGCAATCAAGGGATCAATCCCTGAGCTTTTTCCATGAAAAGAATGTTCTAGTGCTGCTAATTCTTGTTTTAATAATTGAAGATTTGTTGTTTTTTGTAGTGCATAACGATCATAAATAGCAGCACAAACAGCACCTGAACTTCCCAAACCATAACCCATTGGTGAATTCGTACAAAGCCAAAGCCCTTCTTTCAAATCTTCTTCTAATTGCTTCAAATTTAGCAAAGGGGAATTAAGTAATCTTAAGTCTACTGCAATCTTTTGTAAACTCTCCTTAGAAAAAGAGGCATCAATTGTATTTTCAAAATTATCAGATAAAGGATGGTCACTCCAATAACTTTTATAATAAGTATATGGAATGGCTAAAGCCGCAGAATTTTGAATAATGGTGTATTCACCCAATAAGAGTATTTTTGATGGGTAATCAAGTTTTAACATGAAAGGTATGATTTGAAAAATTGAGTTTGAAAAGATAAAAATAATTGTTGATCGCTACTATTTTTCTAAGAAGGATAGGTCAATCATATCAGAAACTGCCTTGGTTGTTCTAAATTCAATGGCAATGCTGGATTGCTTATTAATAGATACTTTGCCTACTGCGTCTTTGAAATATTTTGTAATAAATTGAGAACTTTCTGGGTGAACTTCATAATCCTCTCTCCGATACGTTTTATTTTGGTTTTGATGATCTTTGTAAATATTTGAAAATCCTTTAAAAAGGGTGATTTTCTCTCGGTAATAGGTAATAACCTCATCTCTTGGGACAAGTTGTTCTAAATCTATTGATTTTGATACTTCTTTTAGGTCTTTGATCATATCTGTTAACTGAATTTTTGTTGGAGAATCAAAAAACTCTGACAGAAAGGTGTCTCGATCAATAGGACTGATCCTTTGAACAGCACAATAAATGGGTTCGTTGGGCAGGCTAGTTATAAATTGATAACAAATCAGCCAATATCCATCTTTTGCTGGATCTTTGATTGGAACAGAATAAGTAATAACACTATCTTGATTATTGTTTACTTTCCAAGGAATGAGCAAGGCATTCTCTTTAGCACTCTTAGAGTAACAGATAAATGTACCTTGAAGCATATGATATAAACGATCAATGTTGCGTTGGTATTTTTGATAATATTTAGCAGTACCAAAATCTTCAGTTGTTTTTTCTTGAACACTGACAGGCTTTGTTTTACATGCGGTAATAAAAAGGACGAGTAAAATTAAGCAACATCAATCGGATAATTGATTGAAATAATTGAGTATCAATTAATTAGATGAAAATAATATT
>ENA-ORXM01000795-ORXM01000795.1-marine-metagenome-genome-assembly--contig:-NODE-795-length-49382-cov-13.233303_pt1 | contig 49382 bp, 38 predicted proteins | sample MGYA00237867_ERZ511480 | MGnify/ENA primary metagenome ERZ511480 (study PRJEB26309, sample SAMN06266103) | marine metagenome | isolation source: Algal blade | place: United Kingdom:Sidmouth, United...
TAGATAGGATCTGAGACGAATTCCATACCGATCCCGCAATTTTGATCTTGAATATGAAGGGTATATTTACCTGCATCACTTGCTTGAATGTTTGGTAAGTTTAATGCAGCATTGGTTGCTGCATTTATATCACTTCCATTTTGTTTCCATTGGTAAGAATAGCCACTTATATCTGCATTAAATGTTGGTGATAAACTTACAGTAAGTTGACCAATTTCATTAGTATGAACAACAATTGATTTTTGGTCTTCATATTCTATTGGGGTTAAATACTGTGGCTCATAATCAAAAGTTGCTAATTGTTGGTTTTGAGCAGCTTGTATTTCCGAACAAGAAAAATAATTTTCTTGAATGTACAATTTTGCAGCAGGATTCGAAAATTGAGGTATAAGTCCAGTTAATTTGTTTATGTTTAGCCTTATATATGTAAGGTGCAAAAGATTAGTAAGACCAGGTGGTACGTTTCCGGTCAGTTGATTATTTGCTAACATTAATTCTTTTAAATTCGTTAAATTACCTAACTGTTCTGGTATATTGCCACTTAAATCATTATTTGATAAATCTAATCTTGTTAATCTGGTTAAAGTACTGAGTTGTTCTGGTATACTACCGCTTAAATCATTACCAGACAATGATAAGTAATTTAAGTTTGTTAAATTGCTCAATTGCGTTGGTATGTTACCACTTAAATTATTTGTATGGGCGACAAATCGTACTAAATTACTTAGGTTACCTATTGTATTTGGTATCACACCTTCAAGATCATTAGAATGAATAAGAAGAAATGCTAAGCTATTAAGATATCCTAATTCTTCTGGGATACTCCCATTTAATTTATTATAGTGTAGATATAAATGTATTAAATTACTTAAGTTCCCAAGTTGTGGTGGAATGTTACCATCCAAAGAATTAAAACCTAAATTTAAAGAAGTAAGATTATTTAGATTACCTAATTGAGATGGTATACTTCCAGAAAGTTGATTATTATATAGTTTTAATTGTGTTAAGTTAATAAGGTTACCTAATGAACTTGGTATTGATTCACTTAGCTGATTATAACCTAAATTTAACTGTTCTAAATTATGTAAATTACCAAGTTCAGATGGTATGCTACCACTTAGCATATTTTTCTTCAAATACAACAATTCTAAATTATCCAGGTTACCTATTTCAATTGGAAGACTTCCTGACAAATTGTTTCCATTAGAAAAATCTAATTTACAATTATAAACCCCATCAAAATCAATACAATATACTCTTCCAGATGCATTTAAAGTAACACCATAAAGCAAATCTAAATTACAGTTAGCTGGAGGTGCTGTGCCAAGCACTTGTTGCCATTCTGTATTGTTTGTCCAATTATCTCCATCGGTACTTTCATACAACGCTTTTAAAGCCGTCCAATCGTCAATATGGCATTGGGCTTTTAAGTCATTGGTTAGAAACAGGCATGTAATCAATAATAAGGCAGTAAATAAAACTTTGTGTAATTGCTGTAATAAGTTTGTTTGTAAAGTTTTCATCATCATTTTTTTTAATTAAATATTGTTTTTAAAATGTTATCAATTACATATCGTATGTCGTTGACATTACTTACCCGCTTTTTTTATTTTTTTTAGAAAAGAAATTTGCTGTTGGTTTCGTATTCATTTTACGCTTCTTTATGATGTAAAGAACATCTTATTTATAGTAATTTTCTTCATCAGAAAGATTGAAATAACAAAATTCATTAATAAGTAGGACTATACTATACTAAAGTAGGAGATTGCAGTTCAATAGTTGATACTAAACTGTTCTGTAGCTATAACTACCCCGACCTTTTTCTTGCGAAAAAGCCCACCCCTTCTGCGAGAAGGGGAATTTAGTTCAGCTTATTTTAGATAGGTTATAAAACAAAAAGGCGACATCTTTACAAAAGATATCGCCTAAAAACCAAGTTGATAAGCTTGGCTAATGATGATGATTTTTTTAATTGTATACAATAATTGTATGACTTAATGATGATTTTTTAGTGTTCAATAAAACATGATAAACGCCTGTTTTCAAATTGTTTGTATTTAAAGCCAGCTGATGCTTGCCTGTATTAATATTGCTAAGATGCTCTTGATAAATTATTCTTCCGGATGTATCAATTAACCGTAATTTTAAATACGTTTGGCCTTGCAGTTTAAATTTAATTTGGATGGCTTTATCAGAGGTATTTAACTGCACTTCTTCAATTTGCAGATTTATGGCTTCTGCTTCAAAGCAGTTGTTGCCTTCAAAATAGTGTTCTAATTCACATAAGCTATTATATAAATTTAGCCTGCCGTTGCTAACACTTTTGTGATACAAATCGGCAATTGGGTTAGTGCCTTTTAAAATACAATCTTTTAGTAATAAGGCTGCTTGTGATGGATCGGTTTGTACTATTTTCATTAAGCCTTTATTTGTTGTGGAATACATCAATGCAATAGCTCCTGCAACATGTGGAGCTGCTGCCGAAGTGCCTCCAAAAACGCCATAGTTACTATTGTTGCTTACTGTAAATACACCGGTGCCTGGAGCACTTAAATCTATATGTTGCTTACCGAAGGCAGCAAAATCCAATTCATCGCGGTTATTGGTGTTGGTTACGCTGATTAAAAAATTGCTGCTACAGGTGGTGGGTAAGTCGCCACGTTCATCTACATTAATTAAATTGTTGGCGGTTGCTGCTACATTTAAAATGCCTGCTTCGCCTAATGCATTATACATGGCACACCAAAGTGGATGGTCTGCGGGCTTACCTTCATTAATGCCTAAGGAAGCATTGGTGGCGACAATGAAAGCACCTTCTGCGCCGTTGGTTTTATTGTAACGTTTTCGCATTTCCAAAATATAATCATAAGCAGCAATAACATCAGCTACGGTTTGGTTAGCTACCAAATTCATTATTTTAACTTGCCAGTTGATGCCACAAACGCCTTCATAATTATTCCCTTCTGCACCTATTATTCCGGCAACCGGAGTGCCGTGCCAATGTCCATAACCGGCATTACCAACATCCGCAATGGTATCATTAAAATTCCAACCATTTATATCATCAATGTAGCCGTTATGGTCGTCATCTATTTGGTTGTTGGGTATTTCGTGGGTGTTCGTCCATAAGTTGTTTATTAAATCAGGATGGTTTAGGTCGATACCACCATCAATTATTGCCACTACAATTTCATCGCCATTTGTGGTTAAGCCTCTGGTAGTTTGTTGCCATGCTTTTAAGGCATCTATATCAGCATCTGTTATGCCTAAGTTTTCGCCTTTGTTGTTGTATTGCCATTGTTTGACAAACCAAGTATCGTTGGGTAAGGTGTTTCTAAGTTCTACTTTTTCGTTGAATTGAGCGGTTTTTATTTGGCCTTGTTCTTTAAAGTCACTTAGGGTGGTTTCTTTTTTTAGGTTGGTTTGGGTAGCCGAAGTTTCTATTAACCAAATGTTTAAGCTTTTAGATAGTTGACGGTAGGTTTTGATTTTGTTGGAGGTGCTTAGTTGTTGTATGCTTTCTCCTTCTTCTAATTGGAGAATAATTTGGTTTGATTGGGCTTGGCAAAAATTTATACTTAAGCAAAACAGTAGTATTTGGATTATTGTGGTTTTCATTTTTTGAAGATTTATTGAAAACAACCAGGCTGGGTGGGGCCTGGTTGTTAATTAATCATTTATTGTATTTTTAATATTTTTTTTGCCTAAAGCCAAACAATGTATGAGTATCCACTACAAGGATTCCTATAGAAATAAAACGGTTTGCCTTTATAAGTACAATATTTTCTCATCAAACAACCGCTAACTTGGTAATAACTTCCGCAACCTCTTGATTCTATTTCACCTTGTTGAGTATCTGTTTTAATTTCTAAGTCTAAGCCATCAAGATAGTCAATTAATTCACCAGAATCGGGGTCAAAATTATTAGGTAATTCCAGTATGTCATCTGTCAATAGAACGTTTTCTATTGTATTTATTGGTTCCTTTTCACAAGAAGTTAAAAATACAGTTACCATTGCAATAGCCAACAGGCTAAATAAAATTGTTTTTAATTTTAAAATGTTCATTTAATTTTGTTTTAGTTGTTAATAATGGAGTATGTAACGGTTCGTTATTTTTATGCTACTAACTCTTTTTTAATTGTTTGAATGTTGTTAGATATTTTGAGTTGTTCTTTAGCGCCCTGTTTAGCCGGGAATGGCTTTGGGAAAACAAGTTCTGAAAATGTAGTCCCGGTTTTTCTTTAATTTTTATTTTTTCATTAATGCCCTTTTTCTATTTTGTTTTATTAATGCTTTCATATATAGATCGAATTAGGTTGGGTTTACTTACCCTAAGATTTTAGTTTTTTTCATTTTTTTAGATGTTTGAATTGACGGAGTTATCCAACAATTAAAAAGCCAGAATAAATAAATCAAGGTTTTATATCGTTTTCTTAATATCAATATTAGAATTAAAATTATGTTATTAGGATTGACATATAATACCAAAATAGTAATTATAAAATGATGAAAGACCTGTATCAAGATTGACAAAATTTCAATTGGCTAAATATTTAGTTATTAAGAAATTTATTGAAAAGAATTGACTTTGTTTAAAGGATTTGTTAGTTTGGACTCAATAAGTAAAATGTGTTTGCATAACATAGTAATATGTTAAATGTTTTTTTAAGTAAACAAAACAACCAGGCTGGGTTGTCACCGCAGCCTGGTATATTTGCATTTTACATAAATTTATTATCTTATGTAAGTAATAATCTCATTGTGAAAACCTACAGTCTTTACCAATAAACAACCATGGGTATTTCTCCAAAATGTTTTACTTCCTGAATTTTGATTGTAAAAATATTTGCTGGAATAACTATTCCAATAAGCGTCGCAATGGGCTGTTGTGCTTTGATATCCATAAGCGGAAAGTCCATCTATGCCTCTTCCTGAACATCTAACTTTAATTGCAGAGGAAGATTTTGCTTTATACCAAGTCGTAATATTGTAATGTCTGAGTCCTATCTCATTTGAAGCAACTGAAGTTATAGAAAATGAAGTATTATTTCTTAAATTGAGTTCTTCTATCTCTATAAATACTTTTCTCGTTGTTTCTTCTGATGTATCGTGAAGAAAATTAGACTCTATATCCACATTGTTCAAATCATTACTTAAACTTTCATTTTGACTAAAGTCAGCTTTAAAAATTTTATCTGTATACAAGGCTAATAATTCTTCATCTGCTGTTGATACTTTTAATGTAACATTATTTCCTAAATTATCAGATAATGTAATTTTTTTTGATGGTAAATTACCCGTTGTCAGACTAACTATTGTCTGATTATCGTGTTCTAAGTTGGAATGTGTTACAACATTCTTTTCACAAGAACTTAAAAATATAGTAGCCATAGCAATAACCATCAAGCAATTAAAAACTGAATTGAATTTTAATATTATCATTATTTAATTTTTTTTAAAAAAAGTGCAAGTAGTTGAAAATTATATACTACTTACCTATAGGTGTGAATTTTAGCAAATTTCTTTTCACGGTTTATTTCGGTATTTATAAACTGGCGAAAGAACTTAAAAATAGAGAAGTACTAATTCCAATAACGAACTGAATCATTATGGAAGCCAACAGTTTTTACCCATAAACATCTACCATGCATTCGTTCAAAGTACTTTTCACTTGTGTTTTGATTATAAAAATATTTGCTACTAAAATGAGGTGTTTCAATATAATTACAAGCGTTTGGGTTTAAGTATCCATCAGGGCTATCATAACCATAAGCAGAAAGTCCATCAATACCTCTTCGAGTACATTTTACAATTAGACCACTAAAACCACGATTGTAATCTGATTTATACCAGCGATGAATGTTATAGGATCGCAGAACTACTTGGCTTTCTACATCTGAAGAAATGGAGAATGTTAGATTGCTTCTCAATAAAGTAGTTTCAATAACTTCAAAAAACACATTTATTCCAGGTTCCGATTCATCGTGTAACAAATGTTTGTCAGAATTTACTAAGGACCTTTCATTATTTGATGACTTTATATAATTTTCACTATCTACTTTGCCAAACTCTGCTTTAAGAACTTCATCAGTATATAGTGCTAACAATGCCTTATCCTCAGTAGAAACCTTTAATATCAAACTGTTTCCCGAGTCATCATTTAATGTAATTTCTTTACTTGGTAAGTCATTTACATTGAGCGATATTTGATCTTTAATTTCGGGAACATTACTATTGTGTATATTGGTTTTCTCACAAGAAGTTAAAAATATGGTTACCACTCCAATAGCCATCAGGCTAAATAAAATTGATTTTAATTTTAATATTTTCATTTTTTTTATTTTAATTTTTGATAATGTTAGTAATCAAATTACTTTTTACTCTTTTAATTGAATTTTCTATTTTTTAAATATATTTACAGAAATAGGTTGTTTTTAGAATAACCAGGCTGGGGTGAACGCCTGATTGATTTATTATTAGTGCATACAACCGTATGGATAGTAACCAGTGCAAGAATTACTCTGGAAATTATAGCAATCAGAATTACCATGACAACTATTTGAACTCCCAAAAATACTTGGTGCTACATCTTGGGTAACTATAACTTTACGAACCCAACCTGAGTTGCTACCATAAGAACTATTGCTTCCCTTGCAACAAGCACTTATCCAAGAATCACATTTAAAGTGTGACGATGACAATTGCCCTGCAGTTTTAGACTGACCATAGTAAGCCCAGTAATTTCTTGTTCTTGTTTTTGTATAACCGCAATCTCCTAATATTCCAACTTTTTTATTATTACTCCATAAGTTTACCCTGTTTTGAATTACACTGTTAATTTCTACATCAGGTTGAAAATCAAAAACTGTAACTGCTTTTAATTCTTTAATAACTTTTAAGATTGATTGATCTAATTGGAGTTTATATGGTGGAATTTCGTTAATGTCTTCATCTGAGGTTATCATTTTAGTTAATGAAATGCCAATATAAGGTCTTCCTTCAAGCGATTCATCTTCGTTAACTTGAGATTCTGATTGATCATCTGTTTGTTCAATCATCGTCCCTCTTTGTGGTAACTCATTCAGTTCATTTTCATCCAGAAATGTAAAAGAGACTGTATTTTCATTAATGGAATTCATTATTTTTTCATTGTTTGAACTTATTTCGAAAATAAATGCACCATCATCATTTTTTGTTACTACTTCTTTCTTAAAAGGAGCATCTTCTAAATTTATTTCTGATAAATAGTCATCTTGTTGAGAATTATTCTTTTCGCAAGAAGTTAAAAATACGGTTACCATTGTAATAGCGATTAGGCTAAATAAGATTGATTTTAATTTTAAAAATTTCATTTAATTTTGTTTTAACTATTTAAAAATGGAGTAAGCGGCTATTTTTTGTTTTTGTGCTGCTTACTCTTTTTTGTTTTAGGGTGTTGAGTAATTTTTTAGCTCCCTGTTTAGCCGGGTAGCGCTTGATGCGAATGCTTTCTAAGAACATAGGTATCCGGTTGTTTAAATATTCCTTTTTTTAATACCTCCTTTTTAATTATTTAATATCATTTTTTGGGTTGTTAAATTATTATCGGTCTTTACAGTTACATAATACATACCTGACATAAGATTATCGGCTTTAAAAGTGATATGATGTTTTCCTTTAGCTTTTAACTGTTTGTTTATCACATTATAAATTAGTTTTCCTGAAACATCATTAACTAAAATGGTAACTGGCTGTTCTTTATTCAAAGAAAAATATATATTTGTTTGGCTACTAAAAGGATTTGGCTGTATACTTAAATCCAGATTTTCAATGTCAGATGATATTATCTTATTGTTAGTACAACCAGCATTTTTAGCATAAAAAACACCTCCCGTTACTTCAAAGCCATTATTAAGACTTATATCAGGACTAATAAAGTTTACAGTACCAAAACTAACAACATTTGATGCAGTAATGCTACTTGATGCTTCATAAGTATTAGGCTGTATAGGAGTAGCTAAGGATTGAGTTACAGGACAATTGCCACCACCACTTGGAGGATTTGAACTGCAATTGCCTAACTCATCTTTTAAGCTTTCGAAATAAGCTAAAGCAAATTTATCCCGCCACGAATTGCTTAGTAATTTTGTTTCGTCAGCCGAATCAACAAAACCTATTTCACTCAGGCAAGCCGGTGCATTATTAGTTCTTAAAACCCCCAAGTGAAAATTTAGATATGAGTCATCTTCCGCAACCCTCCGGTCTGTCCATTGCCCATATTGAACCATGTCATCTTGAATAATATTTGCGAAGGCTAAATCATCGGCTGTACTTGATGCGCTTTGGTTGCAGTAAAATGTTTCTGTACCTGTACCACCTCCACCATTACAATGAATGCTTATAAACCTTGTAGCATTCCAATTGTTTGACATAAGTGCTCTTTGAGAAACGCTTGTCCATCCACCAGCTCCATTGGTTGTTCTCGTCATATGTACCGTCCAGCCACAATTGCTATTGTTTATTAAATCTCGCAACTTTAAACCGGCAGAAAGTGCAGTATAAATTTCTGTAGTTGTTCTACCATCAACATTAGTACCATTCGAATTATAACCATGTCCTGGGTCAATAACTACCACCTGTGCTCGCGCAAAAAAGGCAAATGACATAAGGCAGATGATAATTGAAACATGTTTATATAAATATTGTTTGAATTTATTTTTTTTCATGATCTATTTTTTTTAAAAATTTAGTATAAATTATTTCTTGACCATGTCGGCTATTAGAATATTTCCTGATCTTTCGTCTTCAAATGCAATTTTACTTCCATCGTTAGACCAAGCTGGCCACATTTCATTTACCTTATCAGTATTTGTAAATTGAACTAACTTACCCAACTCAATGTCAATCAAATAAAGTTCTGAACCAGAGATTACATGCCCGTCAATTGAACTATCTAAAAAAGCCAATACATATTTTCCATCTGGTGACCAACTGCTTGCAATACCAGTACCCAAATGTTTAATTAATCCGCTGCCATCGGTAGCATATAAATACATATCGCTTTTCTCGTGTACTATTACTTGTTTTTTATCAGGCGAAAGCAAAGGATGATAAAATTGTCCATCAAAATCGGTTATCTCCCAAGATGCTGTTTTATCTTTTGTTTGAGCTTCAACCTTTAGATTTTCTAAGTTTACGAAAATCGCTGGATCATCGTTCTTTACTGCTTTGCTGGCACTACGTAAACCATTGGGATTGAGCTTAGCATTTTTTATCTTACCATTGCCTAAGTCGAAAGATTTACTTTCAACATAAGTTTGTTGGCCACTTTCTTTATACCTAAAGAAGACTTGATTCCCATCCAGAGACCAAGACGCATTATATCCCGAACCTCTAGCATTGCTTATTTCTGTAATACGGTTAGAAGCATCTAACTCAATCATTTTGAGCTTCGTACCGTGTGCGGTGGCAATTAAAAGTTTATTATCATCTGGTGACCAAACAGGCATGCTAAATTCTTCTCCTGAACTTACCAATCTGACATTTTGTAGTTCAAAGTTTACTTCCTTAGCATCGTTGTTAAATTGAGTCTGTTCAATTTCTGAACTGGAAGTTTTATGATGTTGGGAATGTGAACACGGGGCTTTATTATGCTGGGCATTTACTCTTACTAAACACATTAGTAAAACTGTAATTACCGTAGCTAATTTGATATACTTTTTTGTTATTAAAATCATAACTAATAATTTTATTTGTTAACAATTATTTACGCTTCAAAGCATCAATTTGCTTTTGCTGCTCTTTTATGGCTTCTACTAAAATAGGAATCAAAGCTGTATAACTCATCGAGTATAAGCCTGTTTCATCATCATATTCTACCGCCTCAGGTACAATTTCTTTAACCTCTTGTGCAATAAAACCAAGATGATCTTTGCGTTCTATTTCTGCTTTAGCTTCTAATTTGGCAAGGTTAATCTGTTCAGATTTATGCTCATTGCTTGCTTTATAATTAGAATTAACATTCGATAATTCTAATTCTTCATCTGCTTGTTTTTCGAAAAATTTAGGCATAAAAACTTCTGGCTTGTAATCGTATAACTTTCCATTTAGTTTTAAAACCTTGTCTAAGGCACTATCAATAACTCTAAAATTTTCTTTAGTTTTTTTATCAGATAGTGTTTGTTCGCTTACTCTGTATAGCGTTGTAAAGAAACCTTTTTTCCATCGTTTATTATTGGAGCCGCAATTGTAGGTGTTATTACTGTAGGCAGTTAAGTGGCCATTTATTTCAGCTCTTTTATTAAACCAAAATGCTGTCCTATCAGTTCTAAAATGCGACCAATAATCATTTCCCGGACCAATTAGAGTATATCCAAAATTAGTTACTATTTTAAGGTAATCTTCATTAGTTCTAAAATCATTTGCTTTTATTCCTCCATTTACATCTAAATGATATGCAGGATTAACATTATTGATTCCAACTTTATTATTAATTACTTTAAGCTGAGCATTTACTGAATTTTGGATTAATGTTAAACCTAAAGTTAACATTAGGTTCAAAAAAATTAATTTTAAAAATTTCATTTATCTTATTTTAATTGTTTAATGATGAGTAGGCAATGATTCCTATTTTTTTAATAGCCTACTCTTTTTAATTTGTGTAATTCTTTAGCTCCCTATTTAGCTGGGAGAGGCTGGGTAAACTACTTTCTAAAAGCAGCTTCATCGTTTCATTCAGTTATTTAATTTGTCAGGCACCTCCTTTTTGGTTTTAAATTTTTGTTATTCAAATGGGTGTTAGGGTGTTTAGGTGTTTCTTAGATTTTTTTGGTCTCTAACAATCTCTTGGATAGCTTTTATTTTGAGCTTATGGGCAATTAGCATTATAAGCATTACATTCTACTGCAATGTTGTTTAAGCGGTTGAAAAATTCTTGTGAAGATGCAATGCCTTTTACAGCATGTCTTAGTCCGTGATTGTTAGCTTGGGTAGTCCAGTATTTCCCGCCACCTACATCAGGCTGTCTTAATAATAGCCCACGGTAAGCGATATAAACTGATTTTTTGACTTGACTTCTTGTTAAGCCATTGGCTGCCAGAAAAGAACTATAGTTATTCTCCCACTTGTTTTTTGCCTCTTGCGAATTAATAAACCCAATAGCCACACTTGCAATTTTGTTGCTGCTGGCATTTCCTAAAATACCAAGCCAATAATTGATGCCACCTTGGTCACCACATCTGCCCATATAAGAGCTATAGCAAAGTTTTACAAAGCATGATTTATTAAAGCTTCTAAGTTGAACATCGTTTGATAAGTTTTTACTAATGGGTGCTTGCTCTTCAATGCTTAGCATTTCTTCCTCAATTGGGTTAATGGTTTCTTTTTCGCAAGAAGTCATTAATACAGTTAATAATGCTACAGTCATTAAGCTATGTAAAAGTGGTTTTAATTTTAAATTTTTCATTTTGTTTTAATTTTTAATAAAGGAATATGCGGATGCTATTATTTTTTAAGTGCTTACTCTATTCTGGCTTTTCAGCAATCTGCCATTTTTTCAGTAATAAATCGTTATAGTTTTTGTAGGTAGATCGAAAGGACTTTGAATTACTTACCCTGTGCTTTAAATTTTTTTTTAGTGGTCAATGAAATACTTACCAATCTCATTCATTAATTTAATTATTTTATAAGCCCATCTAAACCAAGCTATTTTTTATCTTTGACTTTCAACAATTTGCGATTATGCCAAAGCACAGCGATCATAAATACATAGAAGCCTTAAAAAACAACAACACCGCTTTAATTGATGAGATTTACCAAAAGTGGTTTCCTGAGGTAAAAAATTATGTTATCAAAAATAATGGTGATGTAAATGATGCTGCCGATTTGTTTCAAGAAGGGCTAATGGCAATTTTAAGAAAAGCGCGAAAAGATGATTTTGTGTTGAGCGTACCTTTTGGAGGTTATTTTTATTTTATTTACAAAAACAAATGGATAGATAAATTGCGAAAAAATAAAACAATGAAGGTAATTAATGATGAAGAGGAACGATATAAAGATGAAGTTGCCGCAAAAACAATGGCAGAGCAAACTGTTGAGCAAGATGATCGTTACCAATTGTACAAAATTTGTTTTAAAAAATTAACAGAAGCTTGTCAAGAAGTTTTACGGCTAACTTTTGAAGGTTTTACGCCTCAAACCATTATGGAAAAATTAAAATTTGCTACGGTAAATAGTGCTAACCAACGTATTCACCGATGCAGAGGCAATCTTCATAAGTTGATTAAATCTCATCCAAATTACAGCAATTTATAAAATACATAAAGTAAATATGAGATGAAATTTAATTACGAACAAATAGAAAAATATATAAAGGGGGAACTCTCATCAACCGAGGCGCAAAGTTTTGAACAAGAGCTTTCGGGTAATAGTGCTTTAAAAGAAGAAGTTGCCTTATATAAAGATGTAGAAAATGCACTTTCAAAACAATTTAAATTTGAGGCAGAAGATGCTGCAGTAGAAACAACTATTGCACAATTGAGTAAAAAATATGTTGCTCAAAATGTTAAAAATAGTGTAAACAAGCCACAGGAAAATAAAGCAGAAGAAGTTGAAAATAGCAAAGGAAGTATTATAAGACGTTTGTTGCCACTAACCACATTAGCTGCAGCAGCTGCATTACTATTTTTCTTCTTCAACCCCTTTAACAATAAAATTTCACCAGCACTATTAGCAGTACAAAACTTTGAGCTATATCAATTAGATGCTTCAATGGGAAGTAGTGATGTCAAAGCAACTTGGCAAGAAGCCATCAAAAACTATAGAGCAGAAAATTACGTGGTAGCCATCAATAAATTTGATCTTTTCTTAAAAGATAATCCTAACAATAAAGAAGCATTATTAGCAAAAGGTTGCGCATTGTTAAAACTCAATAAAACAGATTTGGCCATTCAAACATTTCAACAAATAAATAATAGCAAAACAGCAAATTGGTATTTGGCTTTATCTTACCTAAAAAATGATGAGGTAACTAAGGCACAACCAATTTTAGAAGGTTTATTGGACAACAAAAAATACGGAGCTAAAGCAAAAGCTATATTACATGATTTGTAGTAAAACGCTATCTCTACATAAAATCTTAATTATGGTAAAAATCGTAAAAATGGCTTGATTATTGAAATTACATAGTGTAAATTTGTCTTAATATGAAACGACTTGTATTTTGTTTCTTACTCACTATATGTTTTGGTTATCAAAGTGCAAAAGCCCAACATTCAATAGCAAGAAATTGGAATGAAATTGTATTAGAATCGATACGCTTAGACTTGGCAAGGCCAACGGTTCATGCACGCAATTTGTTTCATATTTCAGCAGCAATGTACGATGCTTGGGCAGTTTACGATGCTACATCTTCCACCTACTTTTTAGGGCAAATGGTAAATGATTTTTATACACCTTTTGAAGGAATTACTTTACCAAACGACAAATTGGCTGCACAAACCGAAACACTAAGCTATGCAGTTTATAGATTATTGTCTGACAGATTTAGATATTCAAATAAGTATTATTCAACTTTAAGAGTAATTTATGAAAGGCAGATGTTTGATTTGGGCTTTGATATTGCCTTTACCTCTAAAGATTATTCTACCGGTTCGCCAGCGGCTTTAGGTAATTATTTAGCAGATCAAATTATTCAATTTGGAATGCAAGATGAAAGCAACCAAAATTTATTTTATAATAACTTATATTATGAAACAACAAACGCCCCTTTGGTTATAAAAAGGGCTGGCAATCCTAGCTTACAAAATTATAATCGCTGGCAACCACTTTCGTTAGATATTTTTATCGATCAATCAGGTAACGAAATACCAGGCAATACACCATTTTTTTTAAGCCCAGAGTGGGGCGCAGTTAGCCCTTTTGCATTAAAAGATAGCGATATGAACTCTTATTTTAGAGATGGTTTTGAGTACAAGGTTTTTCACGACCCCGGAATGCCTCCATTGTGCGATACCTTAGGCGGCCCTAAAACTTTGACTAACTTAGATGCCTATAAATGGGGATTTACCTTGGTAGCACGTTGGGCAGCTCACTTAGATGTTAATGATAATACTACCTTAGATATATCTCCTGCCAGCATAGGCAACATTGAAAGTTACCCCACTAATTTTGATGAAATGAAAAGTTTTTATGACTTTGAAAATGGCGGCGATGCTAGTATAGGACATGCTATAAATCCTGCTACTAATCAACCGTATATTCCTCAAATAGTAAAAAGAGGTGATTATGGTAGGGTATTAGCCGAGTTTTGGGCAGATGGGCCAGATTCTGAAACGCCACCAGGGCATTGGTTTTCTATTTTAAATTATGTTAGCGATCATCCAGATTTTGAAAAACGCTACCAAGGTACTGGCGAAATAATTGATGAGTTTGAGTGGGATGTAAAAGCCTATTTAACAATGGGCGGCGCAATGCATGATGCCGCAATTACCGCTTGGGGTTGCAAAGGTTATTATGATTATATAAGGCCAGTTTCCGTTATTCGTTGTATGGCAGATAATGGGCAATGTAGCGATATAACTTTAAGTAATTATAGTCCGGCAGGTTTACCACTTATTCCAAATTTTATAGAAGTTGTTGAAGCTAATGATGCACTAGCTGGCGCTAATAATGAGCATCTTAATAAAATGAAAATATATACTTGGAAAGGACCTGATTATATTAATGACCCCGATACTGGTGAAGCGGGAGCGGGGTGGATTTTAGCAGAAAATTGGTGGCCTTATCAACGGCCTACTTTTGTTACACCACCTTTTGCAGGTTACGTTTCTGGTCATTCTACTTTTAGCAGAGCAGCAGCAGAAGTGATGACTTCATTAACTGGTGATGAATTTTTTCCTGGAGGAATGGGACAATTTAATGCCTTAAAAAATGAGTTTTTAGTGTTTGAAGAGGGCCCAAGTGAAGATATTGTTTTGCAATGGGCTACCTATCGTGATGCTTCTGATCAATGCAGTTTATCACGTATTTGGGGCGGCATTCATCCGCCTGCAGACGATATGCCTGGCCGCCTAATGGGTATTGAAGTAGGCAACGATGCTTTTGATAAAGCTAAAAATTATACTACCGGTAAGGTTTGTGTAGCTCATCGTGTTGTAAGTAGCGATAATTTAAAAAGCGGCGATTATACTGCGAACTTAACGATACAATCAAATGCAAAAATTCAAAATCAGGCGCAAATTTTATACTCGGCCACTAATTATATTACCTTAGAAAATGGTTTTACAGTTGATGCCAGCAGTACATTTTATGCTTATTTAGAAGCTTGCGAATAATAAAAAATTAAATAAAAAATATGTTATTTATTTAGATGTTACAATTGTTGCACCCAAAATGTGGCCTCATCAAAGCTAGTGCCGTAAGTATAATTGCAATGTAATAGTACAGGCGCTCCTTGCTTTACTTTTACAGGTGTTTTCAATTTACACACCCACGGAGGCATTAAACTATCAGTACCAGTAAAGTTGCAACCTTCGGCAATTTGAACAAAAGAATGCATTAATACCGCATTTACAACACCAGTCATTATTGGTGTAATCTCAATTGTTTTTTCAATCTGCAACACATCCTCTACAAACAAATCAATAACATTAATAATGGTTTCTAAAGATAGTATTTCTGGCAAATGCCTAATAAAGTTAATAGGGTAATTATGGTGATCAGCATCAAACGATGTAAATGCTAATTGGCCAATATTTATAATTAGTTCAGGTAATAGTTTTCCTTCTGGTTTCAAAAATTTACGTAAATGTTTAAAAATTTGAACTTGATATTCATAAGCACAAAATGTACTCATCAATTCACCAACTATATAGTCAACCTTTTCAGGAAGTATAACTTTCATAGCATCACCAAAAATAAGTTCTACTTTATTTTCCCATCCATTTTCCTTAATCTTATTTTCAATAAAATTTTTTAGGTTAGGATTGTTTTCGATTAGATAAGCCTTTTTTACGTGTGGCAGAAAGTGTTCCGTTAATGCCAAAGTACCTATCCCAGCTTCACAAATTATTTTATCTTTAAAATTATATTTTGCAAAGGCATCAGTAAAAGCTTTAACTCTGGCCTTATCTGTTTCCATAATTTTATAGCAGATGGGTGGAAAGCCAAAGTGCGCCTCATCAAAAGTTTCCGCTTCAAGCAAAGTATACTTCAGCTCATCGTACTGGTCTACAATTTTAGAAAGTAATTTAAAATTTGACATTTACTATTTTTTTGATGTTTACTAAGATGCTTGCACCCAAAATTCTGCTTCATTTAAGTTAGTACCATACGTAAATTTGCAATGCAGTTTAATTGCCTTGCCCTGTTGTACTTCAACTGGCGTTTTTAATTTACATACCGTTGGAGGCATTAAACTATCCGTTCCAGTAAAATTACAACCTTCGGCTACTTGCACCAAAGAGTGCATTAATATGGCATTTACCGTACCACTCATAACAGGTGTTATTTCAATATTTTTTTCAATGTATAATTCTGTTTCATTATTTAAATCAATAGTATTAACAATGGTTTGTAGCGATAGCCTTTCTGGTAAATGCCTTGTAAAAATTAATGGATAATGTTTATAATTCGTATCAAATTTAGTAAATGCCAATTGTGCAATATTTACAATGCGTTCTGGTAACAGCTTTCCACCTGTTTTTAAAAACTGACGTAAATGTTTAAAAATTTGAACTTGAAATTCGTTAGCACAAAATATGCTCATTAATTCTCCAACTATGTAATCTACCTTTTCAGGAAGTATAACTTTCATAGCATCACCAAAAATAAGTTCTACTTTATTTTCCCATCCATTTTCTTTAATCTTTTGTTCAATAAAATTTTTTAGGTTAGGATTGTTTTCGATTAGATATGCCTTTTTTACGTGTGGCAGAAAGTGTTGTGTTAATGCCAAAGTACCTACACCGGCTTCGCATACTATCTTATCCGTAAAATCATATTTTGCAAAGGCATCCGTAAAAGCTTTAACCCTTACTTTGTCCGTTTCCATAATTTTATAATAAATAGGCGGAAAACCATAATGTGTTTCACTAAAAGTTTGGGCATCTAACAAAGCATATTTTAGCGTATCATATTGATCTACAATTTCAGAAAGTAATTCAAACTTTTCCATTTTTTAATATTTTAACAAATATAAAAATTTTAGCAGAATAGAATCGCTATGGAAGAGGTGTTGCTTTAAATGTAAAAAAATCAATTTTAAAAGGCTTGTCAAGGTTAGCTAAAATAAAAGCTAATGTGGCAGATTGAAATAATATTATATTAAAGATACTTTTTTTAAGCCTTTATCTTAATCCTGCTCGTTAAACAAACAAGCAGAATTAAGTGGCCTTTAATTTTACTTTCCACCAGAAAGTTCAGCTTGTAATTTTTCTAATGCTTTCCATTTTCCATCTGCGGCCAACTGTGCCTGTTTTGGCCAAGTTGTAGGATTGTGCATTTGGTATCTTGGCCCTGCTTTTAGCAAAACATTTTTAACATTATCAGGTTTTGATGCAGCCAATGCTTTAAAACTGGCAATACCATCAGCTTTGAGTAACCCAGCAATTTTTGGCCCAATACCTTCAATTTTAGTTAAATCATCGGCTTTGGCTTTTGCCTTATCCGCAATCTTTTTTGCAGGCATCTTAATTGTTTTAGCTGCTATTTCTGCGGGTGGTTTTTTAACCCCTTTCAATACAGTATTAGTACCGGCTTTTACTTCTCGTCTTTCAACAACTTTCGCTTCTTTTTTAGTTCTTGTTTCTCCAATTACCTTCTTAGAAATTTCAACTGTTTTCATGCCTGCAATCATCTTCGATAAAGTAGCGAAATCAACTTGCTTCACCACTTCCACTTCTCTTATAATTTCAACAGGTATTTCTTTTACTACCTCTACTTCTTTAATTACAGGTATTTCTTTTATTAAGGTAATTTCTTTTATCACTTCTACAGGTACTTCTTTAATTACTTCTACCTCTTTAATCTTCTCCACAATTTTCTCTACTAGTATCTCTTTTATTACTTCCACCTCTTTAACTACTTCTACTACTTTTTCAACTGGCACTAATACCTCCTTAATTACTTCCACCTCTTTTATCTTTTCCACTATTTTTTCTACTGGCACTAATACCCGCTTAATTATTTCTACTCTTTTAAGCTTCTCTTTTGTAACGGTAGATTTAATTGGTTTATCCCTTTTAAGTCGTACCTTTTTAATAACCGTTTTTCCAGCTACTTTTACCAACACTTCTTTTTTTGCAGTAACCGTTTTTAAAGTTTGCTTTCTAAAAGAAGGTGTTTCTGCCAGAATACACTCATAAGCAATTAGTGCTTTTTTTTTACTAATGCCTGCCTTTTTTGCAATAGCAGTAACTAACTCGCTTTTGCTAACTAAATCCTTTTTTTTCAATGATCTAAATTTATAATTTATTAAATGTATTATATAATTTTGTGCTTTAACTATTTTAACTCAAACTTGGCTAGTAGTATTGTTTTATCAAAATGATGATAATATGGCGCATCTAACTCCAAGCATTTTGAGCTGCTTATTTTCCATAACTTTTAAATTTTAAGATCATCCATTGGCCAATTTATTAAGTTGCATTTATTTTCTATTAAAATCATAATATTTATTTGTAGATTATTTCGTAACCCTCTATTTCAAAAATTAAATCTGTATTGCTTACGGCATCTGTTGTTTTTCTATACAATAAACCTGTTGGTGCATTATAGTAAAACTGGCTACTGCTAATCAAATCGTTTTGCCAAAAATTTAGGCTACTAATTCTAAATACATTTTGATGTTCTTTAAACATAAAGTTTAAGGAGTCAATAGTAAATATTTGCTTAAATACAGTTGAAGTTTCCACTTCCCAACTTTCAAATAAATTACGATTTAGATCAACTATTGGTACTTCCAAAATACGTGTGCTATCTCCATCAAAAAACCGAGGTTCATAAATGGTGTTCAACACATAACGAAAAATATAAATTGGTATTTTGCTATTATCTTCATTAATTAAGGCATATACTTTGTAAGCATTTCCATTAATTAAACTGTCTTTAGGTAGTTTGTAAATTTTGGTTGGGCTGCTGGTTAAGGTATCGCCATCTTGCGTACTAACATATTGCCAAAACGAGTTGGGTAAACTATGTTCAATAAAATTCAGTTCAAAATCAATATCACTAGGTTGACTAACCTTATTGTTTTTTTTGCAAGCAGTAAAACATATTATTATATAAACTAAAGCTACAGTTAAGCATTTCATCTTCACGATTTAAAAGTACACAAAAAATATAGCATCTTTGCAATACACAATTATTTATGAAGTTTACAGGAACAGAAAATTACATTGCCACCAGAGAATTGCAGATAGCAGTTAATGCAGCTATACACTTGCAAAAGCCTTTATTAATAAAAGGAGAACCCGGTACTGGCAAAACACTATTGGCGCACGAAATAGCAAAAGCAATGCAAAAGCCAATTATTACTTGGCATATAAAAAGTACAACAACAGCACAACAAGGATTGTACGATTATGATGCAGTGGCTCGGCTGCGCGACTCGCAACTTGGCGACCGTGATGTAACCAATATTGGTGAGTACATAAATAAAGGCAAATTGTGGGAGGCCTTTACTGCCCAAGAAAATGTAGTTTTATTGATTGATGAAATTGATAAAGCAGATATTGAATTTCCTAACGATTTGTTATTAGAGTTAGATAAGATGGAGTTTTTTGTGTACGAATTAGGTCGCACTATAAAAGCAAAAAATCGACCAATTGTTATTATCACTTCTAATAATGAAAAAGAATTACCTGATGCTTTTTTAAGAAGATGCTTGTTTCATTATATCCAGTTTCCAGATGCGTTAACCATGCAAGAGATTGTAAATGTGCATTACCCAGCTATACAAGAACAATTAGTAACCGAAAGTTTACGTCTTTTTTATCAGGTACGAAACGTAAATGGTTTGAAAAAGAAACCCAGCACCAGCGAGCTAATTGATTGGATAAAATTACTGCTCTGGGAAAAAGCCAACCCAAAAGAATTAGCGGAAATGGATTTGAAACAAAACATTCCCCCTTTTGTAGAGGCTTTAATAAAAAATGAGCAAGATTTAGAAATGTTAGATGATCATAAAAAATATTATAGTAGCTAACAATAGTAAGACCATAAAGCTGAATGAATATTGCATTCTGAACACTTATTTACTGGGGCAGCTTACCAGTTAAAAACCAACTAAAAAATTAAAACCGCAAGCTTCTAACATTGATAAAAAATGGTTGTTGGAGAAAATGAAGATATTGCAATTTAATGCACGAAAGGTGTAAAGTTGAACTACAATAATTTGCTTTGGCTCTTAATTTTAGTTTTTTTAATACTTCTCTCTTTATTCATAATTAATAATTGTAGCATTTTTTAGTAAATTGTGCCTAACAAAATTTTTTTATGAAAAAGATAAACCGTCGAAATTTTAACAAAATCGCCGTCTTAGGTGCTGGAGGCATAATGGCCTCGCTACCCTATGGTGCTATGGCGGTACCGGTAGAAGCGATGTTGGCCAACCCTTTAGAAGTGGCAGCTAAAAAAGCGCTGGCCGATGCGGGCTTAAATTCGGCCACCAAAGCGGGGGCAACTTATGCCGATATACGCATAGGTCGATATTTAAATCAATATTTATTTAGTCGGGAAGACAAGGTGCAAAATGTGGAAAATACCGAATCGTTTGGTTGTGGTATTCGGGTTATTGCCAATGGCACTTGGGGCTTTGCGGCCACCAACAATGTAACTACCGATGGCATTGCCAAAGCAGCGCAACAGGCAGTAGCCATAGCCAAAGCCAACAGCCGCATACAAGAAGAAGAAGTGCAGTTGGTGCCCGTAAAGTCGTATGGAGAAGTAAGTTGGAAAACACCCATTGAGATTAATGCTTTTGAAATACCCGTTAAAGAAAAAATAGAGTTGATGTTGGAAGCCAATGCCAAAGCGATGGCTGCTGGTGCGAGCTTCATCAACACTAATTTGTTTTTTGTAAACGAGCAGAAATATTTTGCTTCTACGGAGGGTTCATATATTGATCAAGATATTCACCGCACTTGGCCCACCTTTTCAGTTTCGGGTACGGATAAAGAAACGGGGGCATTTAAATCGCGACAAGCTTTGAGCGCACCGGTGGGTATGGGCTACGAATATTTGCAACCCAAAGAGAGTGAAAAAATTGCTGGGCCAGATGATGTGGTCTTGTATCGTCACGCCTACGATTTGGTGGAAGATGCCGAGTTGGCCGCCAAGCAAGTGCAGCGTATGTTAACTTGCAAATCGGTAGAAGCAGGTAAGTATGATTTGGTGTTAGAGCCAAATCACTTAGGTTTAACTATTCACGAATCCGTAGGGCATCCATTAGAGTTAGATAGAGTGTTGGGTTACGAAGCCAACTATGCAGGCACCAGTTTTGCCACCATTGATAAATGGAAAAGTGGCACATTTGAGTACGGTAACGACAAAGTTAACTTGTATGCCGATAAAACAATGAAGCACAGTTTGGGCGCTGTTGGCTATGATGATGAAGGCGTAAAAACCAAGCGATGGGATTTGGTGAAGGATGGTATTTTGGTGAATTATCAAGCAATCAGAGATCAAGCGAGTATGATTAACGAAACCGAATCGCACGGTTGCTGTTATGGCGATAGCTGGAGTTCGGTGCAGTTTCAGCGGATGCCTAATGTGAATTTAGCGCCGGGCAAAGAAAAATATTCGGTACAAGATATGATAAAAGATGTGGAGAAAGGGATTTACATTGTGGGGCGTGGTTCTTATTCAATTGATCAGCAACGATACAATTTTCAATTTGGCGGTACTTTATACTATAAGATAGAAAACGGTAAAATTGCGGGTATGTTGAAAGATGTAGCCTACCAAAGCAACACACAAGAGTTTTGGAACAGTTGCGCCGCTATTTGTGATGAAAGCGATCAGCGAACTTGGGGTTCTTTTTTTGATGGCAAAGGGCAGCCCGGACAGGTGAGTGCGGTGTCGCACGCCAGTTCAACTACCCGATTTGATAATGTGAATGTAATTAACACAGCAAGAAAAATTTAAACAAAACCATGGCAATTTTAAATAAAGAAGAGGCAAAAGCCATCTTACAAAAAATAATTAGTTTATCGAAAGCCGAATCGGTTGAAGCCAATTTGGGTGGCTACCAAGGCGGTAACATTCGCTATGCCCGTAACACGGTTACAACGGCTGGTGTAGAAACCAATACCTCATTGTCGGTTACTTCAAACTTTGGCAAAAAATCGGGGAGTGCCAGTATTAATGAGTTGGACGATGCGGCTTTAGAAAGAGTGGTTCGTAGATCGGAAGAGTTGGCGCAATTTAGCCCAGAAAACCCAGAGTTTATGCCGCCGATGGAAGCGCAGGAATTTAAAGACAGTATTACCTTTAAGCAATCAACGGCCAATATTACGCCCGAAGATAGAACGAAAATAGCCGAGTCGAGTATAGGGCCAGCCAAAGCAAGTGGCGTTATTGCTGCTGGTTTTCAAGAGGATTATAATGGTTTTGATGCTATGATGAACAGCAAAGGCTTGTTTGCTTACAACCGCGGTACTTCTACTGATTTTACGGTTACGATGCGTACTGAAGATGGCACGGGTTCGGGTTATGCTATTCACGATTATAATGATATTAATAACTTAGATACTGCTGCTGCTTCTAAAAGAGCGATTAAAAAAGCGGTGGATTCTAAAAATGCAAAGGCAATTGAGCCAGGCAAGTACACGGTTATTTTAGAGCCGGCTGCTTCGGTAGGTTTAATTAGAAATATGATGTGGAATTTAGGCGCACGCCGTGCCGATGAAGGTAGAAGCTTTATGTCGAAGAAAGGTGGCGGCACTAAACTGGGTGAACAAATTATTGATGAACGAGTTAACATTTATCAAGATCCTTTTAATGAAGCTAACCCATCTCGTACTTGGACGGGTAGTGGTTTGCCCGTTAGAAAAACCGATTGGATTAAAGGTGGGGCTGTAGAAAATTTACGCTATGGTCGTTTTTGGGCGCAAGAAAAAGAGGTGGAACCTGTGCCTTTTAGCGGCAGGTTTATAATGGATGGCGCCAATGCGACCACCGAAGAAATGATTAAAGATACGAAGCGTGGAATTTTGGTTACTCGATTGTGGTACATCCGTTCGGTTGATCCGCAGACTTTATTGTATACCGGCTTAACCCGTGATGGTACGTTTTATATTGAGAATGGCGAAATTAAATATCCTGTAAAGAATTTTAGGTTTAATGAAAGCCCAGTAATTATGTTGAACAATTTAGAGACTTTAGGTAAGCAATATAGAATTGATGGTAATATGGTGCCAGTTATGAAGATTAGAGATTTTACGTTTTCGAGTTTGAGTGATGCGGTTTAGGTTTGGGTGTTTAGTTACATTAGATAAAAATATAAAAGGGATTACTTTGGTACTCCCTTTTTTAATACATTAGCACAAAGTAGGTCGATATATTCACCACATAAACTGGTAACTATATTAAATGGTAGCGTAATAGAACTTTCAAACTTACAATAAAAAAAAATAAAGCAAAACGAAAAAACGATAACTCAAACACTAATGCTTTCTTTGATATATATTGCAAAAGAACCTAAGCATTTTGAGTTGATGCAATCTTATAGGAATACTTATCATTGTAAAAGCCATATAAAAAGCTATGATAAAAATACCTTTGTCAAATATTGTAAAAATAGACATTACACGCATTGTTGTGTAATTCGTAAAGTAAATATTATAAATTGTTATTATGAAGAATTTTTGACCATTTTGGATTTAATTTGACCATACAATTGAAGGTTAAAAAACAAAAAACATTTACTAAAGATTACCAAAATTGGCATTTTAATTTAAAATTAAATGACTGATATAATTCTGAAACCGGAGCGCATTTAACAAACTATAAATGCAGCAACGAATTAGATTATTTGCTACAAAATATGGAGTTAAATACTTGCTAAGTAATACGGAGAAAATAAATCTACTTTTTATGTCAAAATCATTTTTTGATAGACGAGGCGAAAAACGCATTCATAATTGGGCTAAGAAGATGCTTTTCAACGAAGTATATCGGAAAATGGTAAAGACAGAAATGAAGATTTATTTTTGTAGCATTACTAACAATCTACCTTACACTTGCTTCTACAATCTTTATTTCTTCATTAGGTAAGCCGTTGAATTAATAAACCAGTTTTGATTAGTTTCGTTGAAAATTTAATAATGGAAGGTTTAAATCAAAATTCAGATTTTTTGTTTTACAAATCTGAAAATGGGGAAATAAGCATACAAGTAATAATAGGAGATGAAACGGTTTGGCTTACTCAAAAATCAATGGCAGAAATTTTTAAAATAGATAAATCTGGTATTTCCAGACATCTAAAAAATATATTCGATTCAGGCGAATTAGATAAAGATTCAGTTGTTGCAATTTTTGCAACAACTGCCAATGATGGTAAAATATATGAAACTGAATTTTATAAACTTGATGCCATTATTTCGGTGGGCTACCGTGTTAACTCTTACGAAGCTACACAATTTAGAAAGTGGGCAACTAAGGTTTTAAGGCAATATTTAATAAAAGGTTTTGCCTTAGATAATGAACGGTTAAAGCAGGGAAACAACTTGTTTGATAAAGATTACTTTGAAGAACTGTTAACCCAAATTAGAGAGATTAGAGCTTCTGAAAGAAGGTTTTACCAAAAAATTACGGACATATATGCAACATCAATTGACTACAATAATAAAGCAGCTATTTCAAAAGAGTTTTTTGCAACGGTTCAAAATAAGTTGCATTGGGCAATACACGGAAATACCGCAGCCGAGTTGATTAAATTGAGAGCCAACAAAAATAAACCAAAAATGGGTTTAACTACTTGGAAAAATAAGGATGGAAAGATTTTAAAAACCGATGTTGCTATTGCCAAAAATTACCTGCAAAAAGAAGAAATTGAAGAGCTAAACCGTGTAGTTTCGATGTACTTAGATTTTGCCGAGAATATGGCTAAAAAAGGAAAGCTAATGAAAATGGTAGACTGGGTTAAAAAGTTAGATAATTTTTTGGAAGTTAACGAATACGACATTTTAAAAAACGCAGGTGCAATCTCTAAAAAAATAGCCAAACAATTTGCAGAAGCGGAATACAGCATTTTTAGGGTTCAACAAGACAAAGGTTTTAAATCGGACTTTGATAGATTGGTTGAAAAGACTAAGAAGAAAAAAGGTAAATAATCAATTACACACTTTCCTCCAAACACTATCCTAACTTATGTATAAACGCATTTTTTTAGTTTTTCCTTTCCAAGTGAATCTGTCCACTTGCCGTATTTTCGGATATCGGAACAGGTTCCGTTGGAGCAACACCTTCCAAGTGAACCCGATCACTTGTCGTATTTTTGGACAACGGAACAGGTTCCATTGGAGCAGGTTCGGACAATGGAACAACACCTTCCAAGTGAACCCGTTCACTTGTCGTATTTTCGGACAACGGAATAGGTTCCATTGGAGCAGGGCTACCCATCAAACGACTACTGACAGATTTAATACGCTTAACCTGTTTTGATAAATCAATTGCATCACCTACCAATATTAAATGAACATGGTCTTTACAAACATTATAAGCCGAACAATGGTAGCCTTGGTTGTTCTGATAAGGTATCGATATTAAACAAATTGAGTTGTTCAGTATCCTTAGCAGTTTCAACAAAGCGTTCTAACTTGCTGCCAAAAATCAGCTTTCTCATTTGTTCCAACTGAAATTTGAGCTGCACATTTTCTGCTTTTAAAGCTATATTTTCTGCAAATACGGTTGATAGCATTACATCTTAAATTTAAGAAATTTCCAACATATTCTCAAAATTAAATTTTGGGGGAATTGAGCAGTTGGTTAGGTGCTTACCAAAATTCGTTGGTTTAGGTTATGAGAAGTTAGTTATAAGAAGTCAAAAAAACAGTACATAGAGAAAGCGCAGCATTTTTATTGGCCTCCTCTTTTAGTTTTAAAATTTCGCACTTTAGTACGACAAACTTATTTCGAGAATTCGGGGTTTTACATATCGTAACACCAAATTATTATGAAAAAGTGTCTTGCTGCAATTCATTGCGAAGCTTTGAATGTGCAGTATCTCCCAAGGCTAAACAGGAAGATACTGCGCAATCCGTTCCGTTTTACTATACGAATTTGCAGCATAACGGATTTAGTAACAACTTTAAGTCGCAGTATTATAACCCACTTACTTTTTTAGTAGGTGGTTGTTAAGTCAGAAGGAAATGTAGCTCATTTGTGAGGAATAAAAATTGCGAGCCTTGCTTTATTTAGTCAGGTTTTTGGCTTCATAATAGAAAAGCGATGAAATTATTCGGGTTAAGAATAGAGCTATTTTTTTAATTATTAAAAATTAAATTATCTTTTAATTAAACATTGGTTTTTATTTTAGTTACTTTTATATAGTCAATATGTTTTATTTAAATAATTGTTATTATGAAAAAAATATTCCTTGGTATTGCGTTTTTTTATCTATTACCTAATTTTTTAATTGCACAATGCCCAGAAGAAGGTCTGCACTTACGATGTCAGGAAGATTTGTCGAATTTTATATTGAACTATCCCGATTGTACCGAAATAGAAAGCCTTACATTAGTTTATTGCGATGAAAATGAGTGTAATAATTGTTTAAATAGTTTAGAAGGTTTAGATAAAATTCTTAAAATAAGAGATTATCTATTTTTTATGACCTTATCAAATGATCAATTTACAAATTTGAAAGGCTTAAGCAACTTAACTGAAATTGGAGGAATAATTTCTATGCTTATTGCAAGTCCTATAACTGATTTTACTGGTTTAGAAAGTGTGAAAAAAATTGGTGGAATCGAATGCCCTTATTGCCCTTTAAAAAGTTTGAATGGCTTAAATAATGTTGAAGAAATAACTGGTAACATAAATTTTGGAGAGGTACCACGCTTAGAAAATACTAATGGTTTAAGTAGTTTAAAAACTGTTGGCGGAGACATCTCAATTGATACTAATTGGCTAAAATCTTTTAACTTAGATAGTTTAGTAAATGTTGGTGGATATATTGAACTATGGGACACTTCTATAAAAGAGTTAAATGGCTTAAATCGGCTTAGAGCCATTAATTATATACGTATTTTTAATAATAATAGGTTAATTGAGGTAAATGGTTTTCAAAGTTTAGATTCATTAGATTCATTAGGTTCTTTAATTTTTAGCAGTAATAGAAGCTTAAAATCTGTTACTGGTTTTAGCGAGCTTAAATATGTATATAATTTATTTTTATGGGGAAACGATAGCTTAACCAATATATCGGGTTTAAACAATGTAGAGGAAATAAACTCTAACTTAACAATAAGAAATAATGCTCAGCTAAGTGATTGCAGTATTGAAAGTATTTGTGACCATCTTCAAAATAATGGCTCATATACAATTGAAAATAACGAGGAAGGTTGCAATTCGGCAGCGGAAATAATAGAGCGGTGTGTTATTGCTGATAAACCTGCTACAGGCAGTTTTACTTGTGAGTGATATTGTTAAAATCTATAAATTTCCTTAATTTTGAGGTTTATCCCTTCTATTGTTTTGAAATAGCGTTTATCCTTCGGTTTTGTTTTACAATAAACCGCCTAACAGCGTTAAATTATAAGAGGGCACTCCTAAAGCAACGTATTTTTTAAAATGAGCTAAGCTTCTGTCCCTGCCTTCACTACTATTTCGCTTATTTCCATCAAACAAGCTTCATCTAACAAAGCTACATTATCTTTTAAAGTTTGCAGCTGGTAAACTAATGATGGGTTAAATACATTAGCACAAAGTAGGACAATATATTCTCCACAGAAACCAGTAACTATATTAAATGGTAGCGGAACAGAACTTTCAAACTTACAACAGAATAAAAATAAAGCAAAGCGAAAAACGATAACGCAAACGTTAATGCTTGCTTTGATAGATATTGCAAAAGAACATAAGCATTTTGAGTTGATGCAATCTTATTGGAATACTTACCATTGTCAAAGCCATATACAAAGCTATAATAAAAAGACCTTTGGCAAATATTGTAAAAACAGACATTGTACGCATTGTTATGCCATTCGTAAGGCAAATATTATAAATCGTTATTATCCAATTTTAAAAAACTGGAATGATGCCTACTTTGTTACCTTAACTTCAAGGGCTGTTAAAGCACATAATTTGAAACGAAATATTGATGGAACATTAAGAGCTTTCCGTAAAATAAAAGATAGAGTTAGAAAAAGAAGTGAGCGTGGAAATGATTTTAATTTGGTAGGCATAAAATCTTTAGAATGTAATTTTAATGCAACCAAGAAAACATGCAATCCTCATTTACATTTAATTGTACAAACGGAAGAAATGGCAAATTTGTTAATTGATGAATGGTTAGCTATTTGGACAAAAGAACATACACATATTGTTGCACAAGATAAAAGGCCCATTAATGATTTAGAACATTGCTTAATTGAAATAATTAAATACGGAAGTAAAATTTTTACTGAACCTGACATTAAGAAAAAGAAAACCTCTAAAGTGCCACCAAAGATTTATGCCAATGCTTTGCACAATATTTTTTATGCTATGAAAGGAATAAGAATTTTTGACCGTTTTGGTTTTAATTTACAAAAACAATTGAAGGTTAAAAACCAAAAAACATTTACTAAAGATTACCAAAATTGGCATTTTGATTTAAAATTAAATGACTGGTATAATTTTGAAACTGGGGAACTTTTAACGAACTATAAATGCAGCAACGAATTAGATTATTTACTACAAAATATGGAGTTAAATATTTGCTAAAAATCTACTTTACACTTGCTTCTACAATCTTAATTTCTTCATCAGTTAAGCCGTAGAGTTGATACACCATTTGGTCAATTTCGGTATCGGTTTGGTTAATTTGGTTTTGGAGTTCGGTGGCTTTGGCTTTTTGCTCGTTAAAGTATTGCATCCATTCGGCTTCTTCTGAAAGACTTAGTTTTACTTTTGCTTTTTTTAGTTCTTTTAAAAAATCTGAAAATTCTAAGGTGGGCCAGTTTTGGAGTTTTTTGGAAAGTTTTATAATTTGGAATTTTGATGCAAGTAACTGAATATATTGAACTATTATATTTTGTAGATTCTTGTTTTCAAAAATAATTTTTGTCGATAGATTTAATAAACGATCATTTGACAAACCGCTTTCCTCAACAATCGGTAACAAACGTAAATACTTTATAGGAATTTTGGGGAATAGTTTTTTTACGGACTTAAATTTAGTGTTGAAGTAAAAAGCTATCAGCTTACTATTTAGAATACTCGATATCACTTTTAATGATATTTTGTTTTTAAAATCTTCTTTTAATAGAATATTATATACATCGCAAACATTAAAATATTTCTGGTCATCATAAGAACTGATTATTTTGTTTCCTATTCTTCTGACCAATATCTTTTCATTTAGATATATGTTCTTTGATTTATAAATTTTTAAATTATCCTGTTCATAATTTACATATTTATTTTCAAAATAAATCCGATTTCTTAAAATATTACCACCACAAACTATAGGGTAATTATCCGCTAATTTCTCTCCTACAACATTTTTACTATTAAATCCAAATTCTACACCTCTTGAAAAATTCAAATAGTCATCAAAGATGTACCTAGTTTCAAATCTATTTACTATCTCTAAATGTGAAGAGTTAATATAAATGTTGAACATGTTTTGTTCTAAAAGCCTAAAAGTGGATTTTTTAATGTTTCTGAAATTAAAGTTATGGTTTGCAACTCTGATTAGTGATTCGGCTTCTTTGGTTTTGGAAATGATTGTAATTCCTGAATCAACAGAAGCATCTGCAAAAATTTTTTCACCAAGATCAATTATAGAATTGATCTTAAAGTCCAATAAATAATTTCTAAGTGAAACAAAACCAATATTTGTAAAAAAGGAACTAGGTGTTATATAACCCAGATATCCATTGTCGCATAATACACTAATGCCTTTCTCAAAAAAATATGCGTATAAGTCAGAACATTTTTGAGTTATATATTCTATGTAAAGTTTATCGTTAGCCATTACATACGGCGGATTCCCAATAACCACATCAAACCCACCCTCAAATTTAGGTTCAAATGCTTTTTCAGAAGTAGTTACAAAACTTTCAATCACTTTTTCCAGTTTGGCAGATTGTGGTAGTTGGTGTTTTACACGGTTAGTGTTAATGTAAGCAATTGCATTGTCAATATAAGTATGTCCGTAATTATACCCATTTGCCTGGCCAGTATTCAACTCCCAAACATCTAAATTGGCAAAGAAAAATTTTTGAGACCAAAATGGTGTGTAATATTTATTACCTTTTTTGTGCGTGCCTCCTTGTTCCAAGTGAACCTGTTCACTTGTTGTATTTTCGGACAATGGAACAGGTTTCGTTGGAGCAGGTTCGGACAATGGAGTAACACCTTCCAAGTGAACCTGTTCACTTGTTGTATTTTCGAACAATGGAACAGGTTTCGTTGGAGTAGGTGCGGACAATGGAACAACACCTTCCAAGTGAACCTGTTCACTTGTTGTATTTTCGGACAATGAAACAGGTTCCGTTGGAGCAGGTTCGGACAATGGAGCAACACCTTTCAAGTGAACCTGTTCACTTGTTGTATTTTCGGACAATGGAACAGGTTCCGTTGGAGCAGGTTCGGACAATGGAGTAACACCTTCCAAGTGATCCTGTTCACTTGTTGTATTTTCGGACAATGGAACAGGTTCCATTGGAGCAGGGATACCCATCAAACGACTACTTACAGATTTAATACGCTTAACCTGTTTTGATAAATCAATTGCATCACTTACTAATATTAAATGAACATGATCTTTACAAACATTATAAGCTAAACAATGGTAGCCTTGTTCTTTTATAATGTCTCCAATAATTTGAGTTAACTTTATTGCTTGTTTTAAATTCAGTTCAATTGGTGTACCCGTTTTAACATTATAATTGCTCATTCTTTGAGAAGTACGGCTATTGTGTGTGGTTAAAACAACGTGAAATGCTTGCTTATCAATTGGTTCAAATACTTGTGGAAACTCTTGTTGCCAACTAAAAGCTTTTGCTCCAGCAATTGCAGGGTCGTCAATTAGGCTATTACCACATTTTATATTACTGCTTAAAGTGGTGAGCTTGCGCCCTTTTTGTGCCGTGCGTAACCAAAGGCTTAGTTTCGCAATGTCTACCGATTCTTCATTAATATCTACCCCAAACAAATTGTTTTCTAATATGGAATTTTCAATATCGCTTAGTATCATTGGCTCATTTAACAGCTTGGCTTGCAGTTCATCAATGTATCGGTGTTCGGTAATTAAAAACTCTAAGGCTTGATTTAAAAATGCACCTGAACCGCATGCAGGGTCGCATATAGTTAAAGTCAACAACCAGTTACGGTAGCTTTCTAATTGTTGTTGTAATTTTTTAAGGGTTTCTTTTTTACGTCCTTTCCGTACTTTGGCATAATCGGCTTCCTCAATTTGTAGTTCGGTTTTCTTTTCGGTACATAATTTACCAACCGTATTTTCAACTATGTATTTGGTAATATATTTGGGCGTGTAGAAAACACCATCTTTTTTGCGCTTGGTTTTTTTGGTATCAATGGCTTTACCTTCTAACTCGGCAGTAATGCTTTCTATTTCATTTAAAGAATGTTCAAAAATATGTCCTAAAATGTTTACGCTTACTTCACTTTCAAAATCGTAATTGCTTAAATTTTGAGTATGCTTTGCTAAAACTTCATCATCAACAATAATGTTATCTAAAATTTCATCAGGAGCAAACAAACCACCATTGTAAGCAAAAATATCGTGTTGCCTTCCTTTAAAACCTGTATTCATATAACCAAAATATTTGCTGTAACGGCTGTATAATGGTTTATATTCGTCTAAATCTTTTAACTGCTGCCATTGCTTTAAAATGGCCCTTATTGAGTTGGGCGGTAATAACAAACGATCTTCTGCAAAAAAGATAAACAGAAAGCGGTCTAACAGTTTTTGTGTTTTTTTATATAAGATGAGTTTGTTGTATTGTGGGTTGCTTTGCTGTATGCTTGCAAACAGTTCATTTTTAAAAGTGCTGTAATCTTTATAAAGCTGCTTTGTTATGTTTTCTTCATTAAATAAACTTTCGTTTTTAATTTTTTGGGCCAGTCCTTTACTTAAATTTTGGTGTGCCAAACACAACCACATTAAATTAAAATCTACTTCTGTTAATTGAAATAAATTGAACTCCATAAAGTCCACCGCATTATCAATGTAAAAGCGTAGTTTTTCAAAGTTGGATGTAATAACATAAATGGCATCGGGTTGGTTGTTTTTATAGTTGAAGGCTTGTGTTTCGACCTTGCTTAAATCGGTTGTGTTTGTTCCTTTCAGTTCAATTACGGCAATGGTTTTATTATCTATAATAATTGCACCATCGGTTTTCTTTGCATTGCTAATGTTTTTAAGTTCTGTAGTCAAGTTAAAGTTGGGTTCAGGATTTTTGATATAGCCCAACACCTTTACAAACAAGTCATTTAAAAAACCTTCTTGGTATTGTTCTTCTTTTGAGTTTTTTATGTTTTGCTGAATGGTCGGATTGTGGAAATGTTGTTTAAAAGCCTGCCATTGCGTAGCACATGCGTTTTCATCACTTGCCTTTAAATATTTGCTTAATACCGATTTTTGGAACAGGCTCACCGTGTTGTGTTATTGTAAAAGTGTACAAGATAGGTAAGTGTTTTTTAAAACCAATCTTAAAACCATTCCGATGGTTTTTTTTCTTCATTGTTTCAATTTTGCAAATAACTTTCGTTAGATAAAATTTGTTTAAATTAGTTCCATTTTAAATAGCTAATTAATCAAAATCTACTTGAATAAATGAAAGCAAATCAATTAACTATTAACAGCTTCTTACAAGTACACAATGTACAGTTTGTAATACCCATTTATCAACGCAATTATGACTGGTCAACAAATGAATGTAAGCGGTTAATCAACGATATTATTTCCGTTGAAAAAGAAGATAGGGGAACACATTTTATTGGTAGCATTGTATACATACACGAAGGAATTTTCACCACCACAGAAGTAAAAGAATTTGTTGTAATTGATGGACAACAAAGGCTAACCACTATAAATATTTTATATGTGGCATTGTATCATTTTGCAAAAGAAGAAGGTTTGAAGCAAGAAGCAGAAATGATTTACAATACATTTCTTATCAATCAATACGTGCAAAGTGAAAGCAGTAAATTAAAGCTAAAGCAAACAGATAGTAACTCTATTGCTTTTAAAGCAATAATGAACGGCACAGAAACACAATTTGACGATTACTCAAATGTGATTGAGAACTATATATTTTTTAGAAACATTGTTACTAAAGATAATTTCAACACCATTTTACAAGGATTGAAGCGGCTTATATTTGTTGAAATTCCATTAGAAAGAGGCAAAGACGATCCCCAGCGTATTTTTGAAAGCCTAAACTCCACAGGCTTAGATTTAACTCAATCAGATTTAATTCGGAATTTTATCTTGATGGATTTAGAACCAAAAGAACAAAATAAAGTATTTGAGCATATTTGGAATCCTATTGAACAGAACGCATATAATCAAGCAAAACAAAAATCTGCCGTGTCAGATTATATTAGAGATTATCTTACATTAAAAAATAAAAAGATACCTAATAAAAATAAAGTTTATGGTGAATTTAAAAGATTGTATAGTGATAAGGCAGATGATGCTTTTCAAGAAGAATTAGAAAATATAAAAGCACTTTCCAATCATTATAAAAAGTTTATTAATCCTTCTACTTTAGGTGATAACGACTTAAAAAGGGAGTTAAATTATATTGCTCGTTTAGAAACAAATGTTGCCTATCCTTTCTTACTGCAAGTATTTGAAGATGCTGAAAATGGACTGATTGATAAGGCAATTTTAATCGACATACTTAAACTCATTCAATCTTATGTGTGGCGTAGATTTATAGTTGGTCTGCCTACAAATGCCTTAAACAAAATCTTTATGACCTTATATTCAGAAGTTGACACAGAAGATTATTACAACTCTCTTGCATTGGCTTTAATTAAAAAGAAAGGGAGTAGTAAGTTTCCAAATAATGAGGACTTAAAAACAGCATTAAGAGATAAGGATTTATACAATATAAAATCTAAAAATAGAAACTATATGTTTGAGTTATTGGAAAATTACAATAACCGTGAATATGTAGATACCTCAAATGAGAACATTACCATTGAACATATTTTTCCCCGTAATCCAAATGAGGACTGGAAAGCTGAATTGTCAAAAGAAGAACTATTTTTATTTAGAGAGAAACTGCTTAATACAATAGGCAACTTAACCTTATCAGGCAATAATGGTGTATTAAGTAATAAGTGTTTTGCTGATAAAAAATATATGAATACCAACGGACTTGAACAAGGTTATGATTATAGCAGGTTATGGCTTAATGATTATTTGAAGCAGATTGATAGTTGGTCAGTTGAGCATTATAATAAGAGAGTGGAACTTATCACGAATAGATTTTTATCAATTTGGCATTATCCAGATATAGAAATTCCCATAGATGAAGAAAATTCTGAATTAAGCATATTTGATGCAGAGAAACCAACTGGTAAAAAATTGGATTATTTCATTTTTGAAGATACAAAAGTAGAAGTTTCTGCAATAGCCCAAATGTATTTTTATGTGCTTAATAAACTATACTTAAAAAATCCACAGTTGCTTTTAGGCAATCAATCGCTTTTGAAAATAAGTAATAATGAGAAAGATTTTAGAACACCACAGGAAATAGAAACTGGTTATTTTATAGAAGCTAATATTGATTCTAATGCAAAATTTAGGGTACTTCGTAAGGTATTAGAATTATTTGAATTAGAGGATGATTTAATAATTAAATTTGCATTGGAAGATGAAGCCAATAAAAAAAGTAGATTTACAATTAGACGGGCGTATTGGAAACAATTATTGCCCAAATTAGAAGAAACAGACTTATTTCAAAATGTATCACCTTCCAAAGATCATTGGCTTAGTACAGGGTCAGGTATAAGTGGAATATATTATACATTACTTATAACACGCTCTTATGCCAGTATTGAATTATCAATTTCTCGTGCTTCTAAAGCTGACAACAAAAAGTATTTTAAAATTTTAAAGAAAGAACAAGTTCAAATAGAAAAACTATATGGAGATACACTCTCATGGGAAGAAATGCCGGATAACAAGATGAGCAGAGTTAAAACAGTAATTGAAGATGTAAATATTTTTAATGATGATGATTGGTTAGCAATAAATGATTTTCTTATTGATCGTTTACCAAGATTTGAAAAGGCTTTTCAAGGTCATATTGATAAAATGAAAAGATAGTTTTAAAAGTGGTGGTGTAGTTTTGTTTTTTAGTAATTCTATCCCATTATAACAACCATAACGACAACCAACAAAAAAACCCTTGCAACTCATTGAATTGCAAGGGCTTAAAAAAGTCGGGGTGGCAGGATTCGAACCTGCGACCCCCTGTTCCCAAAACAGGTTACCTTTTATTTTAAACCTATGTATATCAATAAGTTAGAGTAATATTTTTATTTGTGTAACACAAAATTTAACACAGCCACAACCTTATGAACTAATGTTTAAAGATACAAAATATCTAATACTATTGGAAGTAAATTTTTAATTATTTGGTTCAGAAAGTGAGCCGCTAATTCTTACAACATAATGATAAGTTAATTCGTATATATTACCACTCCTTAGCCATTTAGGAATCCCAGGAACTGATTGAATTATTTATATTATATGTTCTCCAAACAATTTTACCTGCAATAAAATGTGGTGATTTAATTTTTCTTGAACCATCATTTTTTTAATCCAACTAAACTACATCCCTCGCAAATTTCTTCAATATTAGTTGGTTCAAATAGTCACTCCATTATTCTTACAACATAATGATAATAAAATAAAACCACCTAACCCAAACAAGATTAGGCGGCTTGAATCTAACTAAAGATTTATAATTGCATCAATCTAAATACCAAAAACTACTACTATGCTCCAAACTATGCTGTAAAGCTGTTATAAAGCTACTACAGCCAACATTTCTACTGGCGAAGGTATCTATATAATTACTCTTTACTGCTCCTGTAAAAAGGTTATACATATTCCACAAACTTATTGTTTGATTACTTGGTGCAAAGTGTACATCTTTATAATAGGCTTTAGCTATGGTGGTTAATTGACTATCTCCCAAAGTAATGGGAACTACATCATTTCTAAATCTTTTGGGTAAAAATGGATAAAGTTTTCCTCTGCCTAAGATTAAAGCAAACTGTCTTTCTGTTATGAAAGTGTTGCACAAGTTTTGCATCAATTTAACTTGTTGTACCGCATTAAAATTTTCGATTAGATGCAGTAGTTTTGCTTGCAGACCTTCCATTGAACTTACTTTAACTTCGTCCGTATAACCATCTGTCCAAATGCTTAAATTGCAACAAACTTTTACTCTAAAGCCTACAAACAATTTAAACTTTTCAGGATTGCCTTTATAACCATATAAATTAGTTTCATTTAAAGCTCTTACACCTCCTACAACTAAAGTCATAGCTTTACCATCAATTGTTTCGTAAATGCTTGGCACTTCAATTATAAAGGCCAGACGTTCAAAATATAATGTCTTTTCATTATCTAATAAATCTTTTGCTGCCTTATTTCTTGCGCTTGGAACTCTGCCTTTAATGGGATGGCTCATTCTTATTACAGGAGCTTCTGAACCCTTATAAAAATTATTTACTACCTCAACTGTAACTGAAACAAAATCATAATGAGAAATAATTTCTTTATTGTCTTTTGTGAAAACAGGTATGATCTGTTGCTCCTTAATTTCCACCAAATCTATTGCCTGTGTATTGGCTTCAATAAATTGTGGGGCATTGATAATTTCTTCTTTAACTGCTAACTCCATTACTATTAATTTTAATATTATTGATTTGTTTTCCTTTCGCTACAACTAAACTTCGCAATGCTTTTTGATGCGTTGGATATGCCTCATAAATCCGCTTGGCCTCTTCAATAGTTGCAGCTACTTCTATGAGCTTTTTAACTTGGTTGATGGTCTTTCCCTTATTGCACCAGTTTCTAATTAGCTCACCTGTCTTTTTAGTTATGACAAATTTTTCAATACCAAACAAGCCTGTTCTATCTTTAGAAACACTTGCTTTATGTTCACTATCTAAATCAAATACTGTTGTGAACTCATAACTTAGTTCAGACCTTTGAATGGGTTGTAATCCTATTTTTTTAGGTACTTGTTTCCCATTTTCCAATTCTAAAATATAGCTTTGCTTCTTTCTAACATTGGCTATAATGTGCATTGGGCTATCTATTATTGCTTTTACAAATGCATCGTGTCTTGGAGTTAATTGATTCCATCGAGTGAATGTATTTTTGGTTTGCATACTTCCGTGTATGGACATTACTTTACGCCATTCATTACTAATAGTATCTATTATACAAACTTTCATACCTGCATCCTCAACTACTTTTAAAGCCTTTATATAGTCCTCTGGCGTGTGTTGCTCCAACTGCAATACATTGTAATCTCCTAAATCAGCATATAAATTAGAAGCATTTTCAGTATCTATAACAGCTATTTCATTGAAGTTATCTGTAAGTCCAGAAGCTAATAATAAAGAGCTATAGGTTTTACCCGCCCCACTTGGACTTTGTAATGAAAGTTTAATCTTGGTGTTAGTTCTTTTTGCTTTTGTTAAATTCATTTGAAAATTTTTAATGTTAAATAAAAAAGAGGCAGCCATAATTGACCACCTCTAAGAACTCAAATTGAATTAAGCTCCAACTCCATTCATACTCAATTCTTCCATAAACTCTTTTGCCTTGACTGGCTTAGTTTTTTCTTCAGGGGTGTATTCATAAGTGTGAGTTAAAGTAATAACCTCACCTGTATCAGGAATTGTATAGTCATAAGGCTCACACTCCTGTTTAATAATCTGACCAGGCATTTGTTTACCTAACAATGTAGCTGCGACTTCTTCACTAAATGTTGAAGTAATGTTAGCTTTCATTGCTGTTGCTTAAAAATTACCAGTAGTCTTTGATTGAACTAATGTTACATCGCCTTTCAAACACCCTAATTCTAATACTACAAATTCCTCTTGTTCTTGATTTGTAGCTAATCTGTAACTTGATATGGTTACCATAATTAATAAATTAAATTGTTAATGAATAAAGTTGAAGCACCCTTTGGGGGATGCTTAAAACATCTCAACCATTGATAGGGGTTGTTCTGGTAAGAAATGCGAATAAGCTCTTTAAATAAGATTTGATAGGGGGTAGCTTCTTAAAATTAGGTTAGAAGTGTTTAAATTGATGGGGGGTATATAAAAAAGTTGTTGGAAAATTTTGTATTAAAAATGCATTTTATATTAATATGAATAGAGCAATATTTTACTCAAATAGTAGACTTAAATTATATAAATACTATCAGCTATTTGAGTAAATAAGCTAAATGCATTTAGGTGTTGGACTAAGTTTATGTTATAGCATATTACTATTAAACTTAGTTTTGGTTTGCTTATTTGGTGAAATTCCTGTGAGAAAGATATAGGTATGTTTGTGATAAGTAATTAAACATTTATGCATCAATAATCTGCTTTATTTTTTAATTATGCAAAACCTTTTAGATATACCAAACATAAATTTTATATTTAACCAAAATAACTAACAATCAGTAAAATTGGTATGGTTAAATGAGATATATCAGAAATACTGGATGTTTCCAAATGTTACTCATAAGATAAAAAAGCCAACTCACGTTCAAGCACATTTGGTTTTTATCTGACACAAAAGCCAACGCAAAAAAAAAGAGCTATATAAAACAAATACTAACCAAGAATAAGAGAATGAATGACGTAAACAAATATTTAGAAATACTGATTGAATTTTCCGAAAGAAAGTTAAAAAAGCACTTCAAAATAAAAATACTGGAATTTGACCAATTTGAAACGGTAAACTCGTACTTGATACACCAAACTATCCAAGATAATAAGCATAATACTCTTCTCTACATTCCTGATAAAGAAACCAAATCACAATTTTATATTCCAGCAATCTTTACACTTGCTTTGTACAACTTTATAGACAACTATATTGATGATACAACTGTATATGAAATTGGCGATGTGTTGCAAAAAGACGGCAATAGATACCAAATAATAAGAAAGGGTAACACGAACTTCACAATAAAAGGAAATGGCAATGCTGAAATCACATTAAAAAAGGCTCAAATTAGAAAGTACATAATTACTAATACCAACCTAAAGGATAGACAAGTAAAACTCAAATTCAACACTTACAGGAATTTTTTTCAAAGTATTTTAAACGTAAATGAAAACGAATTACCCTCGAAATTCAAATACAAATCAGTTATTGTTACAGATAAAAGCATAGTATCTGAACTAAAAGCACATAAAATAAATGGAGAACAAATACATAAAGCATTTCCATTTCAATATGTTACAAAATCAGGTAAACAATCTAACAACATTCCAATTGACCCAATGATTTATGTAGTAAATGATTATGAAACTGTACGCAGACACATCTTAACTCAAGAAATCATAGTACGAAATATAACTTTCATTGGAGGAAACAAATACAAAGAACTCCATCTTGAAATTACAGAAGATTTAAATAATGGTAAAATAGAGAATTGTTTGTTAATTGGAAGTACAGACCTGTCAACAAATTCAATTCCAAACCTACGTAAATGGAAATGGACTTTAGCTGAGTTAGATTACTTTAATTATTTTTCTACTTATCCAATCAATAAAGTAATAACTGAAAATGAACAGTTTACTATTGCTTTAAATGATTTCAATAACTCAATCCAACAAATTGAAAAAGAATATGGCATTAATTTAAATGAGTTGTACAAGTATGTACGAAACATATTGCCTATAATTATTCCATCGCCTAAAAGCAGACTGCTTACTCAAATAGATAATGCATTAATCTACTTTGAAAAAGAAGGAGAAGACATTGTAGAAACTATACTATCTGATATCGGAGAATATGATTATGATGACGTTTGGGATGAAATATCAGATAAATTTTTGGTGTTAATTAATTCTAAAAAAACCGCACATTACAAGTTTCAAAAAATAGTGACATTTCAGAAAATCGACTATTTGATTGTGCCAAAAGAATATTTAGAAATATGGCAAGAAGAAATTAACTCTTATAAAGTTAAAAATCTCATTTCATTCAAAGAGTTTAATTCCTTAACTGTTAAAAACAAAACAATCGTCTTTTTAGGTTTTTTTGGTTTCAATCATTTAAAGTCAATGATGTATAATTCTAACAAGATAAATATTATTCTATATCCACAGGAAGAAACACATTTCAACAATTGCGAAAAAAAATTAAGGAGGGAAACATATCAAGAACTAAAGAGTCCAGACAGAAAGACCATATCTGACATTTCATTTAAAGAAACAGAGCAAATAGAAAATATTGATGACCTAATAAACCGTCTTTTTAGTCAGGATGATGAAGCAAAAATGAACCCTGATTATTCAGAAAATTTTGCGACAAATATTATACGCGAATTAACTTTTGAAAACGATATTGAAAAATTAGAATTGGACGAAAACAAAACTGTACTATTAAAAATTAACCAAAAAGAGCGTTTTGAGAAAGTAAAAAACCTTAAGACAGGCGACAAAATTAGAGTTTATGATAATTCTTCCAAAGAAGAGTTATATCAAGTAGCTTTATGGGCTGATACAGATGGTAAGTTTGTGGGAATTGAAAAGTTATCTAAACTTTGGAAAAATGAATTAAAAAGGTTTTGTCAAAAGCACGAGTCATTGGATGTGTTGTTTGACAACCTCAAAAATAAAGGTCTTTCAATCACGAGTAAATCTACATTACAAAATTGGATTAAAGCAGAGAGCAGTGTTAAATTTCCTCAAAAACGAAAAGATCTTTTGATTATAAAGAAAGAAATTAACTCAAATTACTTAAATGAAAATTATAATAAAATACAAAAAAGTCGGAATTCATATAATGGAATTATGATAGCATTGGGAAGAGATTTAAGTGATGAAATATCAGAATATATCCAATATAAAAGAAAAGGTAAATTGCTAAAGCAGTTTAATACAAAACAAATTCAACAATTTGTTGACCAAAACGCAAAAGAGAGAATCATTAAAACAATAAAGGCAATTGATTATGAGCAATAATCACGATAATATAGCACGAGATATTTTTCAAGAAAGAATCAAAAAAGGACTTTTAGGTCCTGGTTCAGATATTTTCGTAGCCGAAAAAGATAAAAGTGAAGAAATTATATCAGATTATCCTTTACAAAGGTATTATACAGGTGTTTTATTTCCAGAACAAATAAAAAAAGATTCTGCTGAAGATGAAGTAGGAAAAGAAACAGAAGGAGACAATTTAGGAGATATTGATAATGAGAAAACGGAAGGTTTAGAAATAGATACTAAAAATTACTCTGATAAGAATAAAGGCAACAGTAAAGATGATGAATTAAAAATATCTCAAAACACATTTTTCCCATCTAATATTGGTTTAACTTTTTGCATTGACAATGGAGTAAAAGAACTTGATGTTGCATTTAGTTTTGGTCTATATTCTCAAGTAACAAGTGGTATAAAAATAAAAGTAACTAAAAGAGATTTTGAAGAGTTTAACAATCATCCTTCATTTCCTTTCAAAAAAATTATAAGCTACGAAGATGGTTATATGATTTTGAGACCTGAACTAAGCGGCAAAAAACTAAGAGGAAATAGTAGAAGTCCTAGAACAGAAGATTATGCAAAATTAGATGATTTTAAAAAGTCAGATGGTTTTAAAGACAGTTCACTTCCACCGATATTCCATCTCTTTGAAAAGTTAATTGGTAGGACTTGGGAACGAGAAAACATTGTTATAAACGAAAAAATATCTATTTCAGATATTTCTAAACCTAAAACAATTTTTGAGCGCAATCTAAAAAAGAAAACAAGCGATTTTTTAAGAGCTTCTTATACTTTAAAAACATACAATATAAAGCAAAATCCAAATTGTACATATGTTAAAATACAATTAGCAAACACATCAGATAAACATCCATCGAACCAATTTTCAAATGCAAAAGAACTTTTAAACCAAAAATGTATTTTCCAAACCAAAATTAAAGTTAGCCCAAAAGAATTAAGTCCTTATAAATCTTACATTGAACTAAATCCTTTAGACAAAGAAGCAGAAGTATTAAATTATTTATACAAGGACAAATTGAATTATGGGATTGGTCACAACTGCTCTGTAGTTTGGGATAAAGCCAAAGAAACTATCCAAACTTCATTCTTACCACAATATGATGTAAAAGACACGAAAAACAGTTTTTCGGAAGAAGATTTTAAAGACAATCCAAATGACTTTCATTTACTTAATGAAAGCTTAGACATTTACAGTCTTTCTCATTTCTCAAATGAAAACAAAACTGAAATGATTGAAAGATTAAAAACTTTTGTCAATTTATATGGCAATTGGATTTCAGAGCAAAAGAAAATCAGCTCATCAAATAAAGAAATTGAAAACCATATTTTCAAAAACTTAGATTACAATCTTAACAGATTAAAATTAAACATCGAGTTACTAAAAGACGATAAAATTTTCAGAGCTTTTCAATTAGCAAATTCAGCAATGCTAATTCAAATTATAATATCAAATGATGATGATTTTTCTGGCAAAGAAAAAGATTTAACAGAATTAAATACAACTATAGATTATAATAGTATTGACTATTTCAAGAACTATAATTTCGATAAACTTTCTTTTGGAAAACCTAAATATAGACCGTTTCAATTAGCCTTTTTACTATTAAATATTGATAGCATTACAGACTTAAAATCTGATGCAAGAAACAAAGTTGTTGACTTAATATGGTTTCCAACTGGTGGTGGAAAAACCGAAGCGTATTTATCTGTAGGTGCTTTTACAATTATCTATCGCAGATTAATAAATAAGACAGGATATGATGGCACTTCTGTAATTATGCGTTATACTCTGCGATTACTTACAGCTCAACAGTTTGAAAGAGCTTCAAGGTTAATTGTTTCCTTAGAGTTTTTAAGAACAAAATTTGAACAAGAATTAAGAGAAGAACCAATAACAATAGGAATGTGGGTTGGTATGTCCTCTACCCCAAATTCTTTAAAAGAAGCAGAGGAAAAAGTTGAAGACATTAATGAAGAGTGTAATAAAAAAGATGGTATTCCCGATAACAAAAATGTTTTTCAAATTAGTTCTTGTTCTTGGTGTGGCACAAAACTCATAACTAAAAACGAACTCAATAATTGGATATTTGGTTTTAAAATTGAAGGGAAGAAAAAGGACACAAAATTTAAAATAAGGTGTGTAAACAAAAAATGTCATTTTCATAATGAACTTCCAATTCAGGTAGTTGATGAAATGTTATATGAAAAACCACCTACGCTACTTTTTGGCACAGTAGATAAATTTGCAATGTTGGCTTGGAAAGCACGAGGTAACAGCTTTTTCAACTCATTAAATGATAGTTTACCACCTGATTTAATTATTCAAGACGAATTACACCTTCTTACTGGTCCTTTAGGGACAATCACAGGGATTTTTGAAAGTGTTATTGAAATACTATGCTCTAAAAATGGCAGAAAACCAAAAATAATTTCCTCAACTGCAACAACTCGGAATACAAATGAACAAATAAAAGCATTGTATGGAAATGATAAAACTGTAAATGTTTTTCCACCTTCTGGTTTGAGTTCTTCAGATAGCTTTTTTGCAAAAGTATCAACTACAAAAAGTACAAGACGATATATTGGTTTTATTCCAACAGGAAAATCATCAATTGACACACAACTTCAAATGTTTGCCAATTTGTTTGTAGCACGATTAGAAGTTTTTAAAGAATTGATTTTAAATGGAGTAAATGACTATGAAATATTTGACAAGTATTGGACACTCATTTCATATTACAACAGCTTAAAAGATGTAGGTAAAATTCATAATAAGGTTGGAGATGAAATTTCAACTTTTACTTCTGCTTTACAAAAGAAGTTATATGGAGCCAATCCCAATGACAGATTTAATTACGAATATTTATACAATCGTGATGAAGAGTTAACAAGTAGAATTGATAGCACAAAAATCAAACAAACTTTAAAACGATTAGAAGAAAACACTTTTGATAAAGAGACCATACAAAAATATCCTAATGGAAATACCTATGTGAAATCAGGTATAATTGATTTAGTTTTAGCTACTAATATGATTTCCGTAGGAATTGATATTGAAAGGTTTAATGTAATGATTATCAATAGTCAACCCAAAAATGTGGCAGAATATATTCAGGCTTCAAGTAGAGTTGGTCGAAAATATAAAGGTTTAGTTATTGATTTATTAGATGCAAATAGAGCAAGAGATAAATCTCATTTTGAACATTTTATTCCATTTCATCAAGCATTTTACAAAAGTGTAGAACCAGTTAGCTTAACACCTTTTACAGAAAACACCCTTGAAAAAATGCTGGCAAGTATTATGATAACTTATGTTAGGCATAAAGTTCCAGGAATGGCATCAAATAATTCTGCTCAATATTTTCAACCTGAAATGTTGAATGGCTTAAAAACTGAGATAAAAAAACGATATTCAACAGATTCTAAAGTTTATCAATTATTTGAAAATAAATTAAAAGTGCTTTCTGATGATTGGTTATATAAAATAAATGACCCCGATATACAATTGAAATATTATGACCATAAGACAGAAACTCATTTATTGATGAAACCAGCAGAAAAGAGTTTTGACAAGGATGATTTATGGTCTGTTATGCAATCAATGAGAGAAATAGATACAAATTCGTTTATCAAAGTTGGACTTCCAAACATTAGAAAAAATGGCTAAATACACAGAATTACAAACAAGAAAATTAATTAGTTCATATGGTGGAGTTGGTTCAATAATTGAAACAATTGATGGGGCTTTAATGATAAAGGATTTTGATAAATGGAAATACTTTTTTCTAATTGAAAAAGGAAAAATTGAAGTTGAAGAAAATGAAAATATCAATGATGACCGCTTACTTAAACGGTTAAAATTCTATTTCCCTGATTTAAATCAAATAGTTAAGGTTCCAGCAAATACCTCAATGTTTAATTCTCTGTTTCCAGATAAAAAAAATCACATTATTGATGCTGAATACTTTCCAAAATGGATGTATTGCAATAAATGTAACAGCATAAAGCATATTGATGATTGGTACAAAGGATGGAAAAATGTTTTTTATAGTAAAGACATTAATAAAGCTAATGATGCTTTTACACCACCAAAATGTTATAAATGCTATCAAAAAGCAAAAAAGAATAAAGAAAAGAGAAGATACTATGTGTTAGAGCAAGTTAGGTTTATTATGACAGCACCTAATGGAAATATTAAGGACATTCCTTGGCACAATTGGACAAATTTAACCAGAGAAAAAGATGAAAACGGTCAAAAGAAAATTGTTTTTAACGGGAAATGCTGTAACAAACAAGATTTAAAATATATCAAAGATGGTCGGAATCCAGACTTTACAGGAGTTAGAATACAATGTAAAAATGCTGACTGCAAAACGAATGCTAAACAGCAATCTTTGATTGGTTTAATGGGATTACGTGTTCCAGATTTCAACGAAAACGGAGAAATTAAAACCATTGTTGATGCTGATGGAAATCCAGTTTTAGATGTTAAGGGAAAAGAACAAAAAGTAATGTTTAAAGCTGTTATTCGCACAAGTAATAGCGTTTACTATCCTTTAATAACTAACAGTTTATACTTACCAACTATCGAAATCAAAAAAGATATTAAGGATAAAATCAAAACTCTTTATGAAGATGCTGAATTTTCATCTGAAAAAATCCAAGCAAAGATAAATAATGAGCAACTTCAACTTACAATAAGTCAGATTGAAGAAGTTATGTTTCCTAAAAATCAAGATTTCATTAAAGAAGTTGATTATAGACTAAGAGAGTATCAGTATTTAATAACTAACGAAAGTCCTGACGATAAAAACCTTGTTTTTGAGCAAGTAAATTCAAATGAGTTAGTCAATTTTGGTATCAGCAAATTACTAAAAGTCAATAGGTTAAAGTTAACGTCAGTTCAAACAGGTTACAGTCGTCAAGACCCAATTGATAAAGACCTGTTTGCTAACAAAACGATGGAAGATTACATTCCTGTAAGTCAACACGCTGTTAAAGCCAAATACACAACTTCAAAAGGGAAAAACACAAAATTATTACCTGGAATAGAAAGCTTTGGAGAAGGAATATTTATTGATTTTGATAAATACAAGATTAGTAATTGGTTTAAAGGCTGTTCGAGGAGTGAATCTTTCAAAAAAAGAATTGAAGCATTAAAAAGCAATGCAGAAACTTCTACTTTCAAACCATCCGAAGAAAAAATAAAAATGCTTGGCAATTTAGAGTATTTAACAACTTTTCTATTCATACATACATTTTCTCATATTTTGATTAAAGAGTTAGAATTTTTAACAGGTTATCCAGCAACATCTCTTTCAGAAAGACTTTACGTGAATGAAAATGAAATGCAAGGTGTATTGATTTACACTATGGCTGGAGCCGAAGGAAGTTTTGGTGGTTTAGTATCACAAACAAATCCTGAGAGGTTTTCTAAAATATTAAATTCTTCTTTGGCACGAGCTAAAGACTGCGCTTCTGACCCAATCTGTTATCATTCCGAAGGCCAAGGTGTAGGTGGACTAAACCTTGCTTCATGTTATTCTTGTGGACTGCTTCCAGAAACATCTTGTGAGGAATTTAATAGTTATTTAGATAGAGCAATGCTAATAGATGAAGAATTTGGATTTTACAAGGACAATTAGATGAGATAGAATAAAAAGCCAAACACTTTATGGTATTCCTATTTCTAAGTTTAGTTTTGTTATATTTTGTAAAAGTAAAAATATGAGTGAGCAACTTTCATTATTTGATGGCAATGTAAAGAAAAGTAAAATTGGACACGCTTCAATTAGCTATAAAAATCCTTCAAGTATTTTAACAAAGCCATCTGGGTTTATGGATACTTATGATTATTCACTAAATCCATATTCTGGATGTTCATTTGGTTGTAATTATTGTTATGCAGCATTTTTTTCTCGCAATAAAGATAAAATGGATAATTGGGGCAATTGGGTTGAAGTAAAAGACAATGCTCTAATAATGCTAAAAAAGAAAAGAAAGAAACCTTTAATAGATGCAATTGTCTATATGTCAAGTGTAACAGATCCTTACCAACCTATAGAAAAAGATGCTGAAATTACGAGGCAATTATTAAGTGAGTTTGCAGATTATCATAATATTAGATTAGTAGTTCAAACAAGGTCGCCATTAGTCACAAGAGATATTGACCTTTTTAAAAAGATTGGTAGAGTTCAAGTAAATATGACCATAACAACAGATAATGAAGATGTTAGAAAAGCTTTTGAACCTTATTGCCCTTCAAATAAAGTTCGGTTAAAAGCCATAAAAGAAATAAATGACAATGGAATACAATCTTGCATCACTATGACACCTCTATTACCAGTAAAAAATGCAAATGATTTTTCTTTAATGTTAAAAGAAACAGGAATAAAAAATTTCATAATACAACCATTTCACAGGACAAAAGGAAAGTTTGTAGCTGGAACAAGAGAAAAAGCAATTGAAATATTAGAACAATATAAATGGAATACACATACTTATAATGAAATTTTTGAACAAATAAAATATCATATACCTAATATTGGAGTAGGTAAAAAAGGCTTTGCCCCTCCGCTTTAAAAACAATACCATGTTGAAAGAAATAAAAGATTGGATATTGTCACAGCAAGATGTTTGTGACCAAATAATTGCTAATGCAAGTAAAGAATATTGGGAAGCAAATAAACATAAAGATAATTTTCATTATGATCTAAAAAAGTGCCACGAAGAAAGTTATGAATTAGTGGGAGGGCGTGATTTATGCTATGATCGAATTAATACTGCATTTACTTATAGTTTATGGTATCACCCAAGAAGGATAAATACTTTTCTTTCTTTTTTTATTGATAAATTAATTGAATTGTCAGGTCAAAAGATTGAAATTTTTGATTTGGGAGCAGGAACTGGAGCTGTACAATGGGCTTTACTTTTAGTGTCATTTGCTTTAAAAAAGTTTAATCTTCCGCCACCAAGACTAAGAATTATAAACATTGATACAAGCCCATTTATGTTGTATTTCAACAGAGATTATCTATGGCAGCATTTTCTTAAACAATACCATTTTGCTACAGATGAAGTACAAATTGAATATTCTGTTAACTCGTGGAATAATGAAAATGACCTTGAAAGTTCTAATACTTTTATTGCATCAAGCTATTTATTTGATTCATCTGATAATAGAGATAAGATAAAGCAAGATTTTATTGATATTGTAAAAAGGTATAATCCATCAACATTATTACTATTAACATCTTTAAATAAAAAACAGTATATAGATGAACTAATACCAGATTTTAACAAAGTGGGTTATATAGAAGAAAAGAAGTCAAACAATTCCCTATTATTTAATAAGCCTTTAAAACATATAAACACTTTTAGAAAAGAACTAAAAACAAAATATAATGATATAAATCCATTAAACAATGCGTCAAGGTGGAATGACCCAAGCCATTATGGAATAATCTTTACAAAGAACCAACAGGAAATTTCATTAACCAACTCGAAGAAGATAGATAAGATTGATTTATTTACTCCACCAATTACTGTAAGGACTGATGTAAGGTTGAACGAAAAACAGATTAATGCATCTCAATATACAACTTCGCCGTCAGTAATTATTGGACCCGCTGGATGCGGTAAAAGCATAGTAATTTCAGAGAAAGTTGTTAATACTGTAAATCAACATAATTATGACCCAAATATAAAAATCTTAATAACCACTTTCAATAAATCACTTATTGGACAATTAAGTAAATGGCTCTCAGAAATGCTTGATGATACAAGGCATAGAAAAAGTGATGAAAATTTTTTCTTTGAAGGCTCAAATTTAGCAAACATAAGACTGCTACATTTTCTTGAGTTTGACAGTTGGAGGGTACTTTTGTAGGGTTCAGAGGAGCTCAACCCCTGTTTTTATTGACTTTCGTTGTCTCACTTGAGATTTTAGGGTAGTGC
>ENA-ORXM01000796-ORXM01000796.1-marine-metagenome-genome-assembly--contig:-NODE-796-length-49368-cov-7.086040_pt1 | contig 49368 bp, 47 predicted proteins | sample MGYA00237867_ERZ511480 | MGnify/ENA primary metagenome ERZ511480 (study PRJEB26309, sample SAMN06266103) | marine metagenome | isolation source: Algal blade | place: United Kingdom:Sidmouth, United...
TATCTGAACGGTATTGATACTTCTCTGCCTTTATATAATAAAGCATTTTTAAGCGATCCTTAACCAATTCTGTATGAATAGATTCATAACGCTTTTTTAAGCACTTTAAATCCTCTTGTATATCTAAATATATTTTTTTTGGCATATTACAAAATAAAAATTATTATCCTGAATTCAAAGTTAAAATGGTATTACCTGGACCAATAAAATTTGTATTTATTCTACCCGCAGTACTTATACCTGATTCTACAGCGGTTCCTACACCATACCAACTACCTGTACCATCTGAACCAAAAAATTCAAAATTTACAAGTTCACTAGACTCTCCTTCATTATTATTTGTCATTAAAATTGCAGAAAAATTAGGCTCTACGCAGGTTTCATCATCTTTTTTTACTTTATTTAAAACTTGTGATTTCAATATTTTTTTAAAGCTTTTACCATCTCCAATTGGTAGGGTATATGTGATAGTATTATCACTAGAAATTATTTTTACAACTTCATATGGGTAAGTGGTATTGGTCATTTCCTTAAAAAAAGCCCTTTCATTTCCTTTTGATGGCAATTATTAACCATTTTAAATAACTGTTGTGAAAACTCCTTAGGCAATTCTTCATAGGTAATAAATTCTACTTCCCCATCAATAATTGGTTCTTCTATAGCATCGGAAGTTTGTTCATTTGCTACAATTACTGGCTCGTCTACCTTGCAACCCATTGTAATAATAAAAAGCAACATTATTATATTACCTTTTCTATAGAAAGCTTTGCTTAATAATATTTTTTTTAATCCAAGTATTAATTTTTTCATTTCATAAAAGTGTTTGTATCTGACTATTTCAGAGAAATTGTTGCAAAAGAAAATTTACATTACCTTAAATTTATCTATATATTTTTAATAATTGACATAAATACATCAAAATATAAAAGTATTTACCTACTTTTATTAATAGTGTAATGTTTTAAATCTTATTTTAATATTTACATAAAAATGAACCTTTAAAATTAATTTACTTCCTATTTTTTTTAACTCATCATCTTTACATATTCTCCGTATATTTGAAAAAACGTACGCTTGAAGCTTTACTTATACATTTTTGTTTTTTTAGTTACACAAATAGCACTTTCCCAAGAAGATTTTTTGGCAAAGCAGTATTTTTCTGATGGTGATTTTGAAAAAGCTGTTGTATACTATGAAAAACTGGTGAAACAAAACCCTAGCCGATTAGATTATAGTGAAGGTCTTGCTAAATGTTACCAACAATTAGAACGCTATTTAGATGCCGAAAAACTTATAATCAAACAAATAAAAAGTAAGAAAGGCCGGCCAACTCTTTTAATAGAACTAGGTCATAATTATGCGCTACAAAAACTTAGTAATGAGGCTAAAACTCAGTATGAGAAAGCAGTAGCTATTGCAGAAAAAAAACCAAATTATGCCTATAACATTGCTATTCGGTTTCAAAAATACACATTGCTGAACTATGCTGCAGAAGTATATACTAATGCTATGAAAAAAAACCCTCAGTTAAATTATAACTTTCAATTAGCAAGAATATATGGTGAACAAGGTGCTATAGAAAAAATGTATCAATCTTATTTGAACTTACTTCTAGAAGGAAAAACCTCAACATCTAATGTTACACGTAGCATCAATGATTTTATTACAAGTGATGCTACTAACGAGAACAATATCAAACTAAAAAAAGTATTATTACAAAACGCTCAAAAAAATCCTAATATCCTATGGAATGAGTTTCTAAGTTGGCTTTTTGTACAGCAAAAACAATACAATAGTGCTTTTAGTCAAGAAAAAGCAATTTACAAAAGAACAGACCAATCTTCATTACAACGTATAGAAAGTTTGGGTTCCTTAGCATTAGATGAAAACCAATTAGAAATAGCAACTACTATTTTTGAATATATTATTGAAAAAAGCAATGACCCAGATTTAATCTTAAAAGCAGAATTGCACCTTATAGCTATAGAGTTACAAAATGCAGGGGATAAAAAAATAACTCAAATAGAAACTACTTTTAAAAATTTATTAGAGACCTATGGTTATAAAAGCAGTACGCTACCACTGCAAATTGCATATGCCAATTTTCTAACTTTTAAAAAGAACAATCCCGAAGCTGCCATTGCTTTATTAAAAAATAGCTTGGAAATACCTTTAAACACAAGAGGAAAAGCTTATGTAAAAATGGCTTTGGGAGATATTTTAGTGTTTGATAAAAAATTTAATAAAGCTTTAATTTATTTTTCTCAAATTCAGAAAGATTTAAAAAATGATGTTCTAGGGCAAGACGCAAGATTTAAAGTAGCGCAAACCAGTTTTTACAAAGGAGATTTTGATTGGGCTTTAACTCAGTTAAAAGTACTTAGAGGTTCTACCTCGCAACTTATTGCAAACGATGCCATGCAGCTTAGTTTATTAATTTCTGATAATTCTTTGGAAGACTCTACACAAACAGCGCTAAAAAAATATGCGCGAGCAGATTTATTAGCCTATCAAAATAAAATCAAAGAAGCAATTACTATGCTAGGTGCTATTATGCAACATCATAAAGGAGAAAAAATAGAAGATGAAGCCCTGTTAAAACAAGGAAAACTTTTAGAAAGTGTTAAAAAGTATGATGCCGCAGTCCTTAATTACATTAAAATAATTGAATTTTTTAGCAATAATATTTTAGCAGACGATGCACATTTTGCATTGGCAGAACTATATAAAAACAAATTAGAAAATCCAGAAAAAGCCAAGCAACACTACGAAAAAATAATCTATAACTATCAAGATAGTTATTATTACCCGCAAGCAATAAAAAACTTTAGAGCACTCCGCGGCGATGTAATTAATTAAGCTTTTCTATAATCCATTGCAAAATCAAGGACTTAAAAAAGAAAGTTCATTAATTTTGCAACTTACCACTAAAAAACAAAATGTATATTTACAATGTTACTACCAATATAGACGAGAGACTACATGAAAAATGGTTAACATGGATGAAAGAAACGCATATTCCTGCCATGTTAGCTACCAAAAAATTTACAAATGCAAAATTATGTAGAGTTTTGGTAGAAGAAGAAATGGGAGGGTTTACATATTCTACTCAATACACAACTCCAAGCAAGAAAATTTTAGAAAAATATTATGAAGAAGATGCTCCGCTTCTTACACAAAATGCTTTAAAACTTTTTGCAGATAAAATGTTCGTTTTTAATACGGAATTAGAAGTAATAAGTGAACTTTAAACAATGAAAAGCATACATCTACTTTTCACCTATGGTACGCTACAAGAAAACACTATTCAGTTAGAGCTTTTTGGAAGAATATTATTAGGAGTTAAAGATGTATTGGAAGGTTATAAAATTTCAGAAAATAAATATGAAGACATATATCCAGTACTTTTTCAAACTAAAAATATAGCAGATATAATCACAGGAAAAACGTATGAGTTATCTAGCCAAGAATTAGAAAAAGCAGACAACTATGAAGGTCCAGATTACAAAAGAGTAAAAGTTACACTCGTATCTGGCAAGAAAGCATGGGTTTATATTGGCAAATAACTTTAAATTGCACACAAAATTAGCAGCATGTCCAAAAAAGCAAAGAGATTTCAAAAACCACATCAGGAAAAGAGACAGGACAACAGCCCGGTAAAAGCTAAAAAACACTTAGGACAACACTTTCTTACAGATGAAAGTATTGCACAGAAAATTGCAGAAACCATCTCCCTAAAAGGCTATAAAAACGTAATAGAAATTGGCCCAGGAACAGGGATGCTTACCAAATATTTACTTAAGAATGAGATAGATTTAGTAGCAATGGATTTGGATGAAGAATCTATTATATACTTAAATCACAGTTTTCCCTTAGAACACAACGAGCTCATTAATAACAAAGGCTCCTTTAGAGTAATAGAAGCTGATTTTCTGAAATACAACCTTTATACACTTTTTGGGGATGAACAGTTTGCCATTACAGGAAACTTCCCTTACAACATTTCTACACAAATAGTTTTTAAAATGCTAGAAATGAAAAAACATATACCTGAATTTTCGGGTATGTTTCAGAAAGAAGTGGCCCTACGTATTTGTGAAAAAGAAGGTAATAAAACCTATGGTATTTTATCTGTTTTAGTACAAGCTTTTTACGATGCCGAGTATTTATTTACAGTACTTCCAAGCGTATTTAATCCGCCCCCAAAAGTAAATTCGGGTGTTTTAAGACTTACTCGTAAAGAAAATTTTACCTTAGATTGTAATGAAAAATTGTTTTACAAAGTAGTAAAGGCTACATTTAATCAGCGCAGAAAGACCATTCGTAACGGTTTAAAAATATTTGAACTTTCAGATAGTCTCAAAGAAGATGTTATCTTTAACAAGCGACCAGAACAATTATCAGTAACAGATTTTATCGCACTGACTAAGAAAATAGAAAATGATACCTTTTAAACTTACAGACGAGCTAATAGCTACTATAGAACAGCTAATAGAAAATCAAAAGAATGCAAGTCTTGTAGAACTTTTGGAAGAAGTGCATCATGCCGATCTTGCCGAAATAATTAATGAATTAAATGAGGATGAAGCTACTTATTTAATTAAACTCTTGGAAAGTGATAAAACATCTGATGTATTAACAGAATTAGATGACGATATTAGAGAAAGTATTTTACGTAATTTTTCAGCAAAAGAAATCGCAGAAGAGTTAGACGAATTAGATACCGATGATGCTGCCGATATTATTGCGGAATTACCCAAAGAGATTGTACAAGAAGTAATTTCTGAAATAAAAGACGATGAACACGCCAAAGATATTGTAGACTTATTACGTTACAATGAAAATTCTGCTGGTGGTTTAATGGCAAAAGAACTTGTAAAAGTAAATGAGAATTGGAGTGTTACTACCTGCGTAAAAGAAATGCGAATACAGGCAGAAAATGTAACTCGTGTACATTCTATTTATGTGGTAGATGATGATGATAAACTTAAAGGAAGACTCTCCTTGAAAGATTTACTTACCACTTCTACAAAAACTCCTATTAGAGATATTTACATACCAAAGGTAGATTATGTTAAAGTAACAGAAAAGCCAGAGGAAGTTGCTAAAATAATGTCTAAATATGACTTAGAAGCTATTCCCGTGATAGATGAAATGGGCAGATTAGTTGGTAGAATTACTATTGATGATATTGTAGATGTAATTAAAGAAGAAGCCGAAAAAGATTATCAATTAGCAGCAGGTATCTCACAAGATGTAGAAGCAGATGATAGTATTTGGGAACTTACCAGAGCACGTTTACCATGGCTTATTTTAGGACTTATTGGAGGAATTGGTGCTGCAGGAATTATGGGAGGTTTTGAAGAATTATTAAGTAATTACGCCATATTATTCTTTTTTACCCCATTAATTGCCGCCATGGCAGGTAATGTAGGTGTACAATCCAGTGCCATCATAGTACAAGGTATAGCTAATGACGATTTAAAAGGAAGCATAGGTAATAGATTAGTAAAAGAAATGCTCTTAGCAGCCTTAAATGGTGTTATTCTAGCAATGCTATTGCTTCTAATTACTTGGGCTTGGAAAGGAGATTTTCTTACCTCTCTTGCGCTTTCTATATCCCTAATTGTTGTTATTATAGTGGCAGGGATTATAGGTACATTTATCCCCCTATTTTTACACAAAAAAGGCATAGACCCAGCCATAGCAACGGGCCCGTTTATAACTACAAGTAACGATATTTTTGGAATTTTAATCTATTTTTGGATTGCCAAAGTAATTTTAGGCATTTAGAGGACACTCCCCTCCTTTATTGAGGCAGGGCTTTGTACGCTAACGGCAGCTAGCTGCAATACCAAGTACAAAAACACATACAAATAAAAACATATATGAAAGTTCTCCATTTAGACACCAACCACCCATTAATCATAGAACAATTTAATGAGCTGGGTTATACAAATGATGAAGATTATACCTCAACAAAACAAGAAATAGAAGCTAAAATACACCAGTATGACGGTATTATTATAAGAAGTAGATTTTCATTAGACAAACATTTTTTAGACAAAGCCACCAACCTAAAATTTATAGGTAGACTAGGTGCTGGTTTAGAAAATATAGATACCGATTACGCAAAACAAAAAGGCGTTTTTTTGGCAGCAGCTCCAGAAGGCAATAGAAATGCTGTTGGAGAGCATACCCTTGGCATGCTATTATCGCTCTTTAATAAACTTACTACTGCTGATCAAGAAGTGCGTACAGGAAAATGGGACAGAGAAGGAAACCGTGGAATAGAGTTAGACGGCAGAACTGTTGGAATTATTGGTTACGGAAACATGGGGAAAGCTTTTGCTAAAAAATTAAGAGGTTTTGATGTAGAGGTAATTTGTTTTGATATTGATGGTGGTGTAGGTGACGAAAATGTAAGACAGGTAGGGATTATGGAATTTCAGCAAAAAGCAGATATTGTAAGTCTGCATACCCCCCAAACTCCCCTCACCATTAAAATGATAAACGAGGAATTCATCAACGCTTTTCAAAAACCATTTTGGCTATTTAATACCGCTCGCGGGAAAGCAGTTGTAACAGAAGATTTAGTTGCTGCATTAAAATCTGGAAAAATATTAGGTGCTGGTTTAGATGTTTTGGAATATGAAAAATCATCTTTCGAAGATATGTTTTCAGATAACAAATTACCCGAAGCCTTTGAATATTTAATACAAGCTAAAAATGTATTACTTACACCACATGTTGGCGGATGGACGGTTGAAAGCAAAATAAAATTAGCACAAACTGTTGTTGATAAAGTCAAAGAAAACTTTAAACCACTTGGAGAATAAATTAAAACTTTTAGAACCTATAAATAAATACTACATTTTTAACAAAAATCAACATTAAAACAAGTACCAATGTCAGAAGAAAATAAAGATTTAGGTGACAAAGTTGGAGAAGCTTATGATAGCACTAAAGAAAGTGCCAAAGAATTTACAGATGAAGCAAGAAAACAGCGAATGAATTTACAGAAAGTGCTAAAGAAGCATTTAGCAGTGTAGGCGGAGACAATAAAAAAATGCTTGCTGGTCTTTTAGCTATCTTTCTAGGGTTTTTAGGTGTTCACAAATTTATTCTAGGACATCAAAAGGAAGGCTTTATTTTACTAGGTGCCTCTGTAGTTGGCTATGCTACGCTTTGTCTTTTTGTAGGCTGCTTTAATGGCTACTGTTATAATTGGACTTATTGAAGGTATAATGTACCTAACAAAATCTGATGAAGAGTTTTATAACACATACCAAGCAGGTAGAAAACCTTGGTTCTAAATAATATTTAAAAGTCAGGTTTTTATAGTCTGACTTTTATTTTAATTTTTATTATCGTAATATTGCAATATATAAATACGTTATGGGAATTACCAAAACACAAATATTTAATACAAAACAGAATGAGTTGGCTACTATTTTTAAAGTGCTGGCTAATCCTGCCCGTATTGCTATTCTACAATATATAAGCAACCAAAAATCTTGTATTTGCAATGATATTGTAGAAGAAATTGGTTTGGCACAACCTACTATTTCTCAACATTTAAAAGAACTAAAAAGCATCAATCTAATAGAAGGAGAAATAGAAGGTAAAAAGGTTTGTTATTGTATTAATGTAAAAAAATGGGGAATGGTTCATGAACTTTTAGACTCGTTCTTTAATAAAACACAGTCTAACTGTTGTTAGCCATAAACACTAGGCTACACTCAGATTCAGTAAAATAAAAATAATATGAAAACACAAGAATTTTTATCGCTACTAAAAGAAAATCAGAATAAAAAAATACTTTTTGAATATAAGAAAGGTTCACTCGTTGGAGCTAACTATCATATTACAGAAATAAAAAATATAATTATAGATGCTGTAGATTGTGGTGCTGGAACCGATTATTGGAAGGAGACTATTGTACAACTATGGGAAAGCCCAACCGAAAAAGATACTGCAGAATATATGTCTGGTTTTAAAGCTTTGGATATTTTAAATAAAGTAGACCACATTAAACCAATGGAAAAAAATGCTGAGATCAAATTTGAATATAGCAACGCTAATTTTCACACAGCACAACTACATGTGTTAAGTCACCAAAAAAATGAACAATTTCTACTATTTAATCTAAGTGTACAACAAACAGATTGCAAGGCAAAAGATGCCTGTGGAATACCTGTAGAGACAGAAAATGATAGCAATACTTCCTGCACCCCTGGTAGTGGTTGCTGCTAAACTGATGATAAGATAATGAATGTTACGTAAAATATTTAATTATAGAAAAAAATAAGCCTTACTGTTGGTCAGTTTTTTTAGAAAAAACAAAAACAACTTAAACCTAAATGTTATTTGGAATAAAAAACAACACTTAACTTTACAAACTCTAAAGACGAAATTAAAATGAAAAATATTTTAGTGTTATGCACAGGAAACTCTTGTAGAAGTCAAATGGCACATGGCTATTTAAACAATTTGCAAGAAGGCTTAGCAAATATTTACAGTGCTGGTATAGAAACCCATGGTATTAATCCTGGAGCTGCTGCCATTATGAAAGAAGATGATATAGATATTAGCAACCATACTTCTAATAATGTAACAGAATATGAAGGCATTGAATGGGATTTTATTATTACTGTTTGTGACCACGCTAAAGAAAACTGTCCGTTTATTCCTGCTGAGAATGCAAAACGTATTCACCATAATTTCTTTGACCCATCTAAAGTAGTTGGTACGGATGATGAAAAACATGCTGCATTTTTAAAAGCTAGAAATGATATTAGAGACTTTTGCTTACAATTTTTAGCAGAAGAATTAATTCCCACTGATGACGAATAATAAGTCTTTTTGATAAAAACAAAAATAGCTTGAATGATTAACTCAAGCTATTTTTGTTTTCTATTTCTTTTAAAGTTTAAGAAGCACCCTTTTGCTGTGACTCATTAAATTTTCGTTCCAATTCTGCCTGAAATTCTTCCATTACAGGTTTAACAGTACTCTCTGGTAAATCTGCAATTTTAATATACATTAATCCATCTACAGAATTGTTAAATAATGGGTCTACATTAAAAGCTACCACTTTGGCATTTTGCTTTATATACTTCTTAATTAAAACTGGTAATCGCAGACTTCCTGGCTCTACTTCTTCAATAATCTTATCAAACTTATTTAAATCTGCTTTTGTTTCATCAAAAACAAACTCCTTATCAGCATCTTTGAGTTTTACTTTAAATTCTTTTTTAGGTCTAATGTATTGTGCTACATATGGATCCCAATAGTGAGATTTCATAAACTCTATCATTAACGACTTAGAAAAGTTTGAAAATTGATTACTTATACTAACGCCTCCTATTAAAAATTTGTGTTCTGGATACCTTAATGTGGTATGCACAATCCCTTTCCAAAGCAAAAATAATGGCATTGGCTTTTGTTGGTATTCTTTAACAATATAAGCCCTACCCATTTCTATAGATTGCTTAATCATACCGTGCAACTCTGGTTCTAATCTAAATAAATCTTGTAAATAAAAACCATCTATTCCGTGAGCTTCATAAATCTCTGCTCCCAACCCCATACGATAGGCTCCTACAATGGCTTTATCTTGATTATCCCATAAAAATAAATGGTGGTAGTAAGAATCAAACTTATCCAGATCTATAGCATTGTTTGTTCCTTCTCCTATTTCTCTAAAAGTTATTTCTCTCTGTCTTCCTATTTCTTTTAAAACAGAAGGCATATCTTGCTCTTTTGCTAAAAAAACTTCATAATTTTTACTTTGCAAAAGTTTACAATCTTTCTCTCTTAACTTTTCTATTTCTTTTTGTATAACTTCTGTATTAATAGCGGTTACTATTTCTTTTGGTTGTTTTGGAAGTTTTAAACTTGTAGGTACTTTTACTTTATCTATAAGTCTTTCTTTTTCAAAAGCATTAGAAAGCATATATGTTTTTTTACGAAGTAACTCTGTAAAATCTTCTAAGGTTTTTTGTTCTTTTTGCGTTTTTACTAAGATTGGTTTACCTATTCTGACTTTTATAGGTCTTTTTCTTTGACTAAAAACCTCTGATGGTATTTTAGCTGTTCTAAAAATATCACTTATTTTTGCTAAACGGTAGAACAACCCACTATTTCTTGCGTGAAAATAAATAGGAACTACCGGAACTCCTGCCTTACGTATTAATTTAATAGCTCCTTCTTCCCAAGGCTTATCTACAATTAATTTTCCTTCCCTATGGGTTGACACTTCTCCTGCTGGAAATATACCTAACGGATGCCCTTCTCTTAAATGTGACAATGCACTTTTTATTCCTTGTAAACTACTCTTAGCATCTTTATGATTTTCAAAAGGGTTTACAGGTATGATATATGGCGCTAAAGGAATCATGCGCTTTAACAAAAAATTAGCCATAAACTTATAATCTGGCCTTTTCTCTGTTAATAATTTAAAAAGTAAAATCCCATCTATTGCTCCTAGCGGGTGGTTAGATATGGTTATATAAGCACCCTCTTTAGGTAAACGCTTAAAATCTTCTTCTGGAATTTCGTAATCTATATTAAACCGCTCAAGAATAGCATCTGCATACGCAGTTCCTTTGTGGTCATCTATAGAATCGTAAAATTTATTAATACCAGATAATCTAGTTACTTTTAATAAAAACCACCCAATGAAAGTTCCAAAAATACCATACTCCCCTAAATTAATTACTTTGGCTACTTCTTTTGCAGTTACTAAACCCATACATTTAAAAATATTGTAATGGTAAATATAGCAAAATCGACAAAGGTGTTTACCAATTTAACACTAAGAGTGTATTTTTTTTATTTTACTACCAATTGTACTGTTTCTTTTCCTCTTTGTTCTAATAAAATTTCTTTTCCTTCCTGCAGCATTTTTATTGCTTTTTTATTAAAATGACGAATCGTATAAAGAGAAACATTTTCATAATGCTTTACTTTAAACCTACCTTTCAGTTCATTTAAAAGATTCTCTAACTGTCCAAATTTATTATCTATACATACAGAAAAACTAATAGCAGAATTTTGTATTAAATCTACTTTCATCTTATAATCATGAAGTAATTTAAAAAGTTCACTAATATTTTCTTCTACAATAAAGGAGAAATCTAATGATGATAATTTCATTAGAACCTGATCCCTTTTAACAATAAAACAAGGGACTTCTGGCTCAATTCCTATTCCTTTCCCGACTGTTGTGCCTGCTCCTTTTGGGTTTATAAAAGATTTTACATGCAATGGTATCTCCTTACGCTGTAACGGTTGTAGGGTTTTGGGATGTATAACCGATGCTCCGTAAAATGCCAACTCTATGGCTTCTCTATAAGAAATATTATTTAACAACTCCGTTTTTTCAAAAAACCTTGGATCTGCATTTAATACACCAGGAACATCTTTCCATATAGTAACATCTGTAGCATTTAAACAATAGGCTAAAATTGCTGCCGTATAATCAGACCCTTCACGACCTAAAGTAGTAGTAAAATTATTGTCATCGCTCCCCAAAAACCCTTGTGTAATATTTAGTCTTTCTTTATTTACACGCTCTGTAATTTTATCTTGTGTTTTACCCCATAAAATAGTAGCATCTCTATAATTATCATCGGTTTTTATTAAATTACGAACATCTAGCCAATCATTTTTAATGCCTACCTCATTTAAGTAAGCACTCAAAATTGTAGTAGAAATTAATTCCCCATAACCAATTATTTGATCATATACAAAGCTGTGTTGTGGCGATTTATTTGATTCTAAAAAACTATGCAAATCCCCAAAAAAAGATCTTACACTATTAAATACTGGATGACTATCACTTGCAAATAAATCTATCAAAATATTATTATGATACTTGGCAACTTCTTCTATAGCCGCAGCAAGAGAATCCTTTTCATCAAAATAACAACGTATCACCTCTTCCATAGCATTGGTGGTCTTTCCCATTGCAGAAACCACTAGCATTGTGTTTGAATGCCCAACTTCTTTTAATACGTTTACCACATTCTTAACACCATTCGCATCTTTTACAGATGCACCACCAAATTTAAAAATTCTCATACTTTTGATAAATCTTATTTTCTTGTCTACTTTTTTACCTTAATGCCCCTAGGGCTGAATAAATTGGCTGCAAAAATACTTCTTTATTTGGTATCTCACCAAATAGAAATCAAGTCTATAAATTATTTATAAAATTTTGCATCCCCTCTTGGTTTAACTGTACTACATTCCAGTCTCTCATTACCTTTGCTCCTTTACTTTCATAAAAAGCAATAGCACCATCATTCCAATCTAAAACTTCCCAACCAATACGCCTAACACCCAATTCATGACCATACTTTACTACTTCTGTTAAAAGCGCACCTCCTACACCACTTCCACGAAAGCTTTTGGTAACAATTAAATCCTCTAAATGTATTACTGCACCTTTCCATGTAGAATAACGCGGGTAAATTAACGCCATGCCTACAATTTCATCTTCACTCTCGGCTACAAAACAATGAAAAAGCTTGTTTTCTCCAAAGCCATCCCTTTTTAAATCCTCCACACTTACTTCTACAGCATTTTCTTCTTCTTCAAATATTGCTAATTCTTGAATTAATCTTAATATTTTTGACATATCTGTCTCTAAAGAAGCTCTAATTAAATATTTCATTATTTGTTATATATAAAACACTAAGTTATAAATTTAAAATATTAAATTCCAGCGAAAACGTTATAGTATCACAAAAATTGCGATATTTGTTCCTAAACAAACTTCTTATTTCGTTTAAAATGAGCAATAAAAAAATTACCCTTGGTGAATTTATTATAGAAAATCAATCCTCTTTTAAATATTCTTCTGGAGAATTATCTAAACTCTTAAATGCAATTAGACTGGCTGCGAAAGTAGTTAACCATGAAGTTAGCAAAGCGGGTCTCGTAGATATTTTAGGGGTAGCAGGGGAAGTAAATATACAAGGAGAAGACCAACAAAAATTAGATGTACTTGCAAACGATAAGTTCATACAAGCGTTAACAAAAAGAGAAATTGTCTGTGGAATTGCCTCCGAAGAAGAAGATAATTTTATTGCTATTAATAGCAAAGACAAACAATACAATAATAAATACATTGTTTTAATAGACCCTCTAGACGGCTCTTCAAATATAGACGTTAATGTGTCTGTAGGAACAATATTTTCAATCTATAGAAGAGTTACTCCTGTTGGTACTCCTGTAACCATGGAAGATTTTCTACAACCTGGCAAGAACCAAGTAGCAGCAGGATATGTTGTTTATGGCACCTCTACAATGATTGTATATACTACTGGAGATGGCGTAAATGGATTTACATTAAACCCAGCAATTGGAACATTTTATTTATCGCACCCAAATATGGAATTCCCTGAAGCAGGAAAAATTTATTCTGTAAATGAAGGTAATTATGTGCATTTTCCACAAGGAGTTAAAAAATATATTAAATATTGCCAAGAAGAAAAAGAAGATAGACCTTATACCTCTAGATATATTGGCTCTTTAGTTTCAGATTTTCATAGAAATATGATAAAAGGAGGTATCTATATGTACCCTAAAAGCAGTATTGCTGAAGACGGCAAACTACGTTTATTATACGAATGTAACCCAATGGCTTTTATTGCAGAACAAGCAAATGGAAAAGCAAGTGATGGCTACCAAGCCATTATGGATATTAAGCCAACAGAATTACACCAACGGGTTCCTTTCTTTTGCGGAAGTACTAAGATGGTAGAAAAAGCAGAAGAATTTATGAAAAAAGAATCCTAAGTAATATACAGACTATTTAAAAAAATAAGATATTCCTAGAAAGTGGAAAATAAAAAAGCCTTTGTAAAACAAAGGCTTTTTTTAATACGATATGAGGAGAATCGATTAACGATTCATATTTTTTATTTCTTCAATAAAATCATCAACATCTATTCCTTCTTTAACCAATTTTAGTGCCTTATTAACTACATAAGAAACATTCTGAGGAGAAAATCCTAGTCCTATTCCTAAACGCTCTAATATAGAAGTTTGGTTATCTCCTAAATTATCATCTACATAAACCATACGAGATAAATCGTATAAACGCTCTAACCTTCTAGTGTAGGTAGTTGGAGGATTAATAGGATGTTTAGTGTAATCACTTAAAATCTCTTGATAATCATTATCAGAAATATCAAGTTTTCTTGCCAAACGGTCTAAAAAAGCTTTTTCTACATCGTTAATTACACCATCGCTCATAGCAACTCTTACTATTGACGCAAAATGGTCTTGATTTCTTTTTTGAAATCCACTATCAAATAAATCTGAAATTGACATACTTTTTGAAAATTTAGTGCCGCAAATATAATTTTTTTAAAAGTCTTTGTTTTAAAATATTCTAATTATTTTTTTAAACTACAAATAATGCCTTTCTAATATTAAATTTTGAGCCATAACTTGGGAAACCTCCTAGGAGAAACTATATTTACATAAAAATTTAGCGTTGGGTAAATCCACTATTTCTAATTTATTTTCACAGTCTCCACAATTGGAGAAACTGCAGACTTCTATTTCCAATAAAGAATCAATCACAAATTTAAAAGGACTCTACGGTTCTTCTAAATCTTTTGTTGTGGCAGAAAGTTTTAAAAAAGCAGCACTTCCTTTTTTAATTATTTTAAACGATAAAGAAACCGCTGCTTACTTTCTGAATGATTTAGAACAGCTAATAGGAGAAAAAGATGTTTTATTTTACCCAGGAAGTTATCGCAGACCCTACCAGATAGAAGAAACAGATAATGCAAATGTACTTTTGCGTGCTGAAGTTTTAAACCGTATAAATTCTAGAAAAAAACCAGCGATAATTGTTACTTACCCAGATGCCTTATTTGAAAAGGTAGTTACACGTAAAGAGCTAGACAAAAACACCCTAAAGATTAAACTGAATGATACCATTTCTTTGGATTTTCTAAACGAAGTATTATTTGAATATCAGTTTAAAAGAGTAGATTTTGTTACAGAACCTGGAGAATTTTCGGTACGTGGGGGTATTGTAGACGTTTTTTCATTTTCACATGACCAACCTTACCGAATAGAATTTTTTGGCGATGAAGTAGATAGTATTAGAACCTTTGATATAGAAACCCAACTATCTACCGATAAAGTAACTAAAATTACGATTATTCCCAATGTAGAAAATAAACTTTTAGATGAAAACAGAGAGAGTTTTTTAAAATATATTTCAAATAATACTGTTGTTTTTACGGAAAATAGTAGCCTTTTTTACAGTAGAATGGATAACTTATTTAAAAAAGCCGAAGACGCCTTTTTAAAAGTCTCAGAAGATATAAAGCATAGTGCCCCAAAAGAATTATTTAATGAATCTACACTTCTAAAAAAACAATTAGAAGCTTTTTGCCTAGTAGAAATTGAAAACACAAAAAACGCCAATAATCATATTTCTTTTAACACCAAATCGCAACCCTCTTTCAATAAAAAGTTCGATTTACTTATAGATGATTTAAATAGCAACCATAAAAAAGGCTATTCTAATTATATTTTCTGTGCGACAGAACAACAAGCAAAAAGGTTTCATGATATTTTTGAGGCTAGCACTGAGCGCAGTCGAAATAAAGATGATAAAGAAGTACATTACAAAACTATTGTACTACCACTCTACCAAGGTTTTATTAGTGATGATTTAAAAACTGTTTGCTACACAGATCACCAAATATTTGAACGTTACCATAAATTTAACCTCAAAAATGGCTATAGCAAAAAACAAGCCATTAGCTTAAAAGAACTAAATAAACTAGAACTTGGCGATTATGTAACCCATATAGACCATGGAATTGGAAAATTTGGTGGACTTCAAAAAATAGATGTTGAAGGTAAAAAACAAGAAGCCATAAAATTGGTATACGGCGAGAGAGATATTCTATATGTAAGCATACATTCACTGCATAAAATTTCTAAATTTAATGGCAAAGATGGTACTCCTCCAAAAATATACAAACTAGGTTCTGGTGCTTGGAAAAAAGTAAAACAAGCAACTAAATCTAGAGTAAAGAGAATAGCTTTCAACCTTATAAAAATTTACGCAAAAAGAAGATTACAAAAAGGGTTTCAATATGCACCAGATAGTTACTTACAGCATGAGTTAGAAGCTTCTTTTATATATGAAGACACTCCTGATCAAATCACCTCTACTGAAGATATTAAAAAAGATATGGAAAGTGAACGCCCTATGGACCGCTTGGTTTGTGGAGACGTAGGCTTTGGGAAAACTGAAGTAGCTATTAGAGCAGCGTTTAAAGCCGTAGATAATGGTAAGCAAGTGGCAGTTTTAGTCCCCACTACTATTTTAGCTTTTCAACACAATAGATCTTTTAAAGAACGTTTAAAAGAGATGCCTGTTACGGTAGATTATTTAAATAGATTTAAAACTACTAAGCAAAGAAATGAAACCTTAGAAAATTTAGCTGCTGGAAAAGTAGATATTGTAATAGGAACACATCAACTAGTAAACAAAAAAGTACAGTTTAAAGATCTTGGGTTATTAATCGTTGATGAAGAACAAAAGTTTGGTGTTGCAGTTAAAGACAAGCTAAAATCTATAAAAGAAAATGTAGATGTACTTACATTAACCGCCACACCTATTCCCCGAACATTACAGTTTAGCCTAATGGCTGCCAGAGATTTATCGGTTATAAATACCCCACCTCCAAATAGGTACCCTATAGAGAGTGACGTTATTCGTTTTAACGAAGAAATTATTAGAGATGCTATTTCGTATGAAATACAACGTGGCGGACAAGTCTTTTTTATTAATAATAGGGTAGAAAATATAAAAGAAGTCGCTGGTATGATTCAGCGTTTGGTTCCCGATGCTAAAGTAGGTATTGGCCATGGTCAAATGGAAGGTAAAAAATTAGAAAACTTAATGCTTGACTTTATGGATGGTGCGTTTGATGTTTTGGTTGCTACCACCATAATAGAAAGTGGTTTAGATGTTTCCAACGCAAACACTATTTTTATAAATAATGCCAATAATTTTGGATTAAGTGATTTACACCAAATGAGAGGGCGCGTTGGTAGAAGTAATAAAAAAGCATTTTGCTACTTTATTACCCCTCCTTATGATATGATGACGAATGATGCTCGAAAAAGGATTCAGGCATTAGAAGAATTTACAGCCTTAGGTAGCGGTTTTAATATTGCTATGAAAGACCTAGAAATTAGAGGTGCTGGCGATATATTAGGTGGCGAACAAAGTGGTTTTATAAACGAAATTGGTTTTGATACCTATCAAAAAATATTAAATGAAGCTATCGATGAACTTAAAGAAAATGAGTTTAAAGATTTATATGAGGAAGTAGAAGGTGCCAAAAAAGAGTTTGTAAAAGACACGCAAATAGATACCGATTTTGAATTACTGTTTCCAGACGATTATATTAATAATATTACAGAACGTCTTAATTTATATACCAAACTAAATGAATTAAAAGATGAGCCTGCGCTGCAAAAATTTGAAACTGAATTAGTAGATAGGTTTGGAGAGTTACCAACACAGGTGGTAGATTTGTTAAATTCGGTACGCATAAAATGGATTGCCAAAAATTTTGGATTGGAAAAAATAGTATTGAAATCGGGAAAATTAATTGGTTATTTTATTGCAGACCAGCAATCAGATTTTTACCAGAGTCCTACTTTTACCAAAGTTTTACAGTTTACACAAGCCTATGCTAATATCTGCAAAATGAAAGAGAAACAAACCAGAAACGGATTACGTTTGTTATTGGTATTTGAACAAATTAATTCAATTGAAAAAGCTTTAAAAGTACTACAACCCTTTACAATAAAACCTAAAACTGTTTCCTGAAATTATTTTTTGGTTCGGTTTTTGAAATGTATATAACTATGAAAAAGACACTAACTACATTTTTTATTATACTGCTTACCCTATCATTACAAGCACAGCATACCATTTCTGGTACTTTTTCTCCTGCAGAAGCATACACTTGGCTTATTGTGTATCGCCTAAAACCAGGAACACAGGTATATGTTGCAGACACCTCTATAAAAGGCGGCAAATTCTCACTTACAATGCCCAAAGATGCTGTAAGCGGCACCTACAGGATGGTTTACGCAGTACCACAAGAAGAATTTTACTTTGATATTATTTACGATGGCAAAGAAGATATAGAGCTGTCTTTTAATAGTGTAGATGGAGCTAGATACACTAAGTCAAAAGAAAATATAATCTTATCTGAGTATTATATTTCAATAAATGATGCAAAACAAAAAGTAATAGATTTTTATGTAGCAGAAAAAAAGAATAAAAAAACATATTCTCAACTCACAAAATCATTAGAAAGCATTCAAAAAAATTATGAAAAGGAATCTAACGGACTTATATCTAACCATTTCGTTATAGCCAACAAACCTAGTATTCCTTCTAAATATAGCACTATCCAAGATTACATAAAACATAAAAAATTGAACTACTTCAATTATGTAGATTTCAAAGACAATATACTATTAAGCTCAGGCTTTTTATCAGATAAAGTAACCAATTATGTATTTACAGCCTTGCCATTAGAAGAATTAACGCATGTACAAACGCAAGCTGAAGTTATAAAAAACATTGAAAAAACTAACTATTATACCTTAGGCTGTAGTAATGTTTTTAGGTTTAATGTATACTATACTTTATGGAGCCAAGCCGTTGCTACAGATATGAATGCTGTCTCTGATTATGTGTATACTAATTTCATAAAAGTATTAGCCAAGGAAACTAACAATGCAGAAATAGCTAAATCGATCGAAACTCATAATAGACTACGTATAGGAGCTCCTGCACCGGAAATAAAATTGAAAGATGGTACTTTGAGCACCCTAAAAAATGATAGTATCCAAAATTATGTTTTGGTTTTTTGGAGTAGCACCTGTTCGCATTGCTTAAAAGAAATTCCTAAACTACATCAAACGTTTAAAGAAAACAAAACCACCCAAGTAATTGCTATAGGCTTAGAAGATGATGATGTTCTTTGGAAACAAGAAATAAAAAGGTTACCAAATTTTATACATGTAATTTCACTTGAAAAGTGGGAGAGTGTCTATGCAAAAACCTATAATATAAATTCTACCCCAAGTTATTTTGTGCTAGATAAAAACAAAAACATACTAGTAAAACCAGAAAATTACGATGATGTAGTTTCTTTTTTAGCTAAAAAATAAGACCCTTATATTATTACAATAACTTCATGTCCTTAATAGTTTTAAAGGCAATATCTATATGCCCATCGTCTACTAAAATAGTAAATTCATTGGTCGTAGAAATTACTTCATACAACACAATTCCTTCCCAAGCTAAACGCTGAAAAATAAAGTAATACAATCCAGGAACAGATACGTTTTCCGAAGGTAATTTTACAGTAATAGAAGAAAGGTTCTCTGCTTTCTGTGTACATTTCTCAGTTGCAAACAATTTTTCTACAGTACCATCCAAACTATTACTAACAACTATATTTAGTTCGTTTACGCCTCTTGATGATGTATAGAAAACATCTTTATTTTTATTAATCTCATTTAAAAGTAATCCTTGATTCTCTAAAACAGTTTCAGAAATTAAAAAAGTAAAATCTGTTAAGGAAGAACGCACCGTAATTTCACCTATATTTTTTAGTACTTTAATAATCTTATGAGTAGCTCTAAACTCTAAATCGTCAGACAATCTTTTTAATGCCATCACTATTGCTCCATTACGTATATCTTTCCCTAATTCCTGTTCTATTTCTGGTCTTACAATCCTAGATAGCGACGTTAAATTTATAATACCCTGAGCAAGAGCACTCTGCAAAAATGGCTTTTTCTTAATATACTGTTCTACAACAGATGAAATGGTTTTCATTGCTTTGGTTTTTTCGACAAAAATAACAAATTGTTACAAATAAAACAAATCATTAAAAATGATAAAATGCATTCTCCAAATGTTCAATATCAAAACCTTTACTTTTTTTTAGAATTGTAATAATATCAAACCGTACTTCTACCTCTAAATTTTGCTCAATTACATAGTGGTTAGCAGCCATTACAACTAATTTAATTTTCTTAGGAGTAACAGTATCTGCAATGTTTTCAAAAAAGGCAGAACTTCTTGTTTTAACTTCAACTATAGCTAAAACATCATTTTTTTTCGCAATAATATCAATTTCAGCCTTTAAATACCTGTAATTTTTACGCATAATATGGTACCCATTTTTCAACAAAAAGTCAACAGCTAATTTTTCTCCTTTCTCACCTAATTCGTTATGTTTTCCCATCTATTTTTTTATTTACTGCCTAAATGTGCATTACCTTAAAAAACAATTACAACCACCTTTTTAAGACAGTCCTAACGTAATTTTATATGGAATACATCAAAATATAATGTATTCAAATACTAAACGCATTAATTAAGACGTTAGCACTTTGGTTCCCCAAAGAAACTAAACATAAAATTGTAATATCCTAAAGCCTATGGAATATTTTGTTAACTGCAATAATTCATCTATAAATGAATATACTGGTACTCTAGATGCTAACAAAGCAGCTCATTTATACAAGCGATTAGGATTTAGTGCTTCAATAAAAGAAATAAATGCAATAGTTACCGCAGGTACAAATGCTACAGAGCTCATAGACCAACTAATAAACGAAGCTTTAGCATTACCCACTACTCCAGCTCCAACGTGGGCAGATTGGAATTGGGATAATTACCCGGAAGGCGATGATGGTAGACGTCCAATAATAAACCAACAGAGGGAAGAATGGCAAATTATTTATGGTAATGCAATATTGAACAATAATTTAAGAGACCGATTAAGTTTTTTCTGGAGCAACCATTTTGTTGCCGAATTAAAAGTTTATGAATGTAGCTCTTTTTTATATTATTACATTAACTGCTTGCAACGAAACGCTATTGGTAATTTTAAAACATTTGTAAGTGAAATTGGGCTTACAGACGCCATGCTCTATTATTTAGATGGTGTATACAATAACAAAAATAAACCCAACGAAAATTACGCAAGAGAACTGTACGAGCTGTTTACTTTGGGAGATGGAAATGGATATACAGAAGAGGACATTATAGAAACAGCAAAAGCATTAACTGGTTATGTGGAAAGAGGAGAAACAGGCTGTTCGCCAACCACTTTTGACTCTGACAAACATAATATTGGAAACAAAACTATATTTGGCCAAAGTGCAAATTTTGATTACGACGGGGTAATAGATAATCTTTTTGTGCAACGCACAGATAAAATAGCTGGTTTTATCTGCAAAAAGTTATATGAATTTTTTGTGCATCCAGATTCAGTAGAGGGTAATGCTCCCTCCATAATAAATGAATTATCAGCAACTTTTATTGCTAATGATTTTGAAATTGCACCCGTTTTATCTCAACTATTTAAAAGTGAACATTTCTTTGATGATGAAGCCATAGGCGTTATTATTAAAAGCCCGTTTGATGTATTTTATAATTTTTTCAAAGAAACAGATTTCACTATTACTGATACAAATATTAGCGAGGTAGTTAATTACACCTCACTTCTGGGGCAAAAATTATTTGACCCTGTAGATGTTGCTGGATGGCAAAGAAACAGATCCTGGATTAATACTAATTTCTTTATTGGTCGTTGGCTTACCATAGAAACTATTATTGATGACTTCTACACAGCAAACCCAGAAGAGTTTAGAGAACTTGCCATGAATGCAGTTGGACCAGCTAATGCAGGTACTAGTAATCCAGAAATAGTAGTACAAGCAATAATAAATAAGTTTACCCCTAAGGGACTTTTAACACTTCAAGATTTTGAAAATGCAATGTCATCTTTTAAAATTGGAGATATTCCTGAAAATTATTATAGTCCCGATTATGTTGCAGGAGGACAATCATTATGGATGCTAAACACAGATTTAGCAGCACCTTCACAAGTACATTTATTAGTAAGACATCTTTCTAGACAACCAGAATTTCAACTAAAATAAAACCTAACTATGTGCGATACTCATCATAACAATACTCCTTATAAAGGTAAAGAACATGAAGGCCATAACGAAGAACATAAAACCTGGAGCCGTCGTTCATTTTTGCAAACATTAGGTATTGCAGGTACAGGAACAATGATGTTAGGAGGAAACATGCTAAGTGCATCGGCACCCTCTCCCCTAACTGCCGCAATAGCTGCTGCAGAAACCGATAATATTTTAGTTTTAATACGTTTATCTGGAGGAAATGATGGTCTTAGTACTGTTATTCCATTAGAACAATATGGTGCATATAGAGATGCTAGACCTAATATATATATACCTGAGAGTAAAATATTGAAACTCACTGATGATTTTGGAGTACCTTCTTATATGAAACCTATAGAACCTATGTGGGGCGAAGGTCAATTTAAAGCAGTGCACGGTGTAGGTTATAAAGGACAAAGTCTTTCTCATTTTACAGGATCCGACATTTTTGCAAACTCAGATTTAGAAACCACGGGTTTTAAAGGTACACAAACAGGTTGGATGGGGAGACATTTTGAACATTTATGGCCAGATTATCTTTCCAATTTCCCAGGAAGTAAACCAGAAGACGGTCCTGCAGCTATACAAATTGGGAATTATGGGAGTATTGTTTTTGAAGGAGAAGAAACCAATTACGCTTATGTAACCAATAATGTAGATCAATTAGATGAAATAGCAAAAACTGGCGTTCAACATTCCGTTGAAAAATCACTTTTTGATGATTGTATGTATGGAGATCAACTACGTTTTTTAAGAAGCGTGTCTAATATTACAAACGAATATGCTGGTATTATTCATGAAGCTCATGAAAGAGGAAAAGAATTACAATGTGTTGAATATCAAAAAAATGATTTTGCGCGTCAACTAGAACTTTTAGCCAAACTTATAAAAGGTAACTTAGGCACAAAAGTGTATATGATTTCAATAACTGGTTTTGATACTCATGGAAACCAACCCCAAGCACACGAACGCTTAATGACTAATTTATCCGTTGCAATAAATAATTTTTATGAAGATTTAGCTTGTACTGGACAAGATAAAAAAGTATTGAGTATGACTTTTTCAGAATTTGGAAGAAGAGTCCTTGAAAATGGCTCCAATGGTACGGATCATGGGAAAGCTGCACCAACACTCTTTTTTGGCTCAGGATTAAATGGCAGTGCTTTCGTTGGAGAACACCCTTCCTTAAGCAATATGGATGAAAGAGGCAATCTAGAATACACAATGGACTTTAGAGACTTATACGCTACTGTATTAGCAGAGTGGCTTTGTGTGGATATTCCCCTTGTAGAAGAGCACCTTTTAGGACATCCCTATGCTCCAGTAAACTTAGGGTTTAACTGTAGTGGCACTACTTTTCCAGATATAGCATATAACGATGGAGAGCCAACACCTGCAACCCCAACAACACCTGTAGAGCCAAAGGAACCAACCCAAGAATCAGCAAAAAATATAACCCACAAGCCTTATTATCCAGAAAATAATAATAGTAGTCCTTTTATACATATAGATATGCCTCTTTCGGCTCAAATGGATATTAAATTATATAATATTCTAGGGCAGAATATAGGCACTATTTATAGTGGAATGGCAACAAAAGGACCTATGGAAATTAATATCAGAAATAGTATCTCCAAATACTTAGCTACAGGAAAATATATTTACCGTATAGAAACTTTAAATCAAAAAATGAGTAAATCTATTATGGTTGCATAAAACACCCCCATTACCTACTAACGCTTTACTTTATTAAATCCTCTAATATGAATATATTAGAGGATTTATGTTTTTTAAGCCAACTTAGGTTTATCATTCGTTGTAGTGAAATTCAAAGCCTTCTTTACTTTATGGTTTTTGTTTTTGTAAACACGAGACACCTCATCTTCACCTTTTAATAAATCACTATTTAACTCTCCTTTTTTTGATGATTTTATAAAATCATCCTCTTCTAATCTAATACTCATAATATATATGTTTTATACATTAATAACATATAAGTAAGTTTTATATTACAAATTATCGACGTATGACACTATTTTAACAGTTTAGAAACTACAATACAGCTAGTTTTCTCTTTTTTGCCTTTTGTTGATTTATCTCTACTCAAAATCTGTATTTTTGTGATCAAATTTATTTTTTGATGTCTCAAAATCAACAAAAGCCAGCTAGGTACACAATTACTGCTGCACTACCATATACAAACGGACCAATACATATTGGGCACTTAGCAGGCGTTTACGTTCCTGCAGATATTTATACGCGCTACTTACGTTTAACAGATAACGATGTTGCCTTTATTGGCGGTAGTGATGAGCACGGCGTTGCTATTTCTATGAAAGCCAAAAAAGAAGGTGTTACACCTACTGCTATCATAGATAAATACCACGGTATTATAAAAAAGTCTTTTCAAGATTTCGGGATCTCTTTTGATAACTATTCTAGAACATCAGCAAAAATACACCACGATACTGCATCAGATTTTTTTAAAAAATTATACGAGCAAGGTGATTTTATAGAAGAAACAACTGCACAATTATACGATACCGAAGCAAAACAATTTCTTGCCGATCGTTTTGTAATAGGAACTTGCCCAAAATGTGGTAATGAAGAAGCATACGGTGACCAGTGCGAAAATTGTGGTTCTACCTTAAATGCAACCGATTTAATAAATCCAAAATCTACGATTACAGGAGCTGTTCCTAGTATGAAAGAAACCAAACATTGGTTTTTACCTTTAGACAGGTATGAAAAATTTTTAAAAGAATGGATTTTAGACGGACATAAAAGTGATTGGAAACCAAATGTATACGGACAATGCAAATCTTGGATTGATGACGGTTTAAAGCCAAGAGCTGTAACCAGAGATTTAGATTGGGGAATTCCCGTTCCTGTAGCTGGTGGCGAAGGAAAAGTATTGTACGTTTGGTTTGATGCTCCTATTGGTTATATCTCATCTACCAAAGAATGGGCAGAAAAAGAAGGAAAAGATTGGGAACTATACTGGAAAGACAAAGACACCAAAATGGTGCATTTTATAGGAAAAGATAATATTGTTTTTCACTGCATTATTTTCCCTTCTATGCTAAAAGCACATGGTGATTATATTTTACCTGAAAATGTACCTGCAAACGAATTTTTAAATTTAGAAGGCAATAAACTATCTACCTCTAAAAACTGGGCCGTTTGGCTCCATGAGTATTTGGAAGACTTTCCAAATATGCAAGATGTTTTACGATACACACTAACTGCAAACGCTCCAGAAACTAAGGACAACGATTTTACTTGGAAAGACTTTCAGGCACGTAATAACAATGAATTAGTAGCCATATTTGGTAACTTTATTAATCGTGTGGTAGTACTTAGCAATAAGTATTACGATGGACAGATACCTGCTCCTTCTACCTTTTCTGATATTGATACTACTACACTAGACGAAATAAAAAAATACCCTGAAATAATTTCCAGCTCTATAGAGCGCTATCGTTTTAGAGAAGCCGGACAAGAACTAATGAATTTAGCTCGTTTAGGAAATAAATACTTAGCAGATGAAGAGCCTTGGAAAGTTATAAAGCAAGACGAAGAACGTGTAAAAACTATTATGTATGTAGCATTACAAATAGCTGCTGCTTTGGCTACTTTAAGCGAACCTTTTTTACCATTTACATCTAGTAAATTAAAAGGCATTCTTAATGTCTCCTCCAACGCAGTTAAGGGGTCTCTTAAGTGGAATGAAGTTTCTACCAAAGATATTCTTATCCCTGCAGGTCATAAAATAGGAAAAGCCGAATTGCTTTTCTCTAAGGTAGAAGACGACGCCATACTAGCGCAATTAGCTAAATTAGAAGCAACAAAAAAAGCTAACGAAAACGAAAACAAAGAAGTAACGCCACAAAAAGATACCGTTAATTTTGATGATTTTTCTAAACTTGATATGCGTGTTGGAACTATCATTGAAGCTTCTAAAATGCCGAAAGCTAAAAAATTATTGGTTTTAAAGGTTGATACAGGGTTAGATGTTAGAACCATTGTTTCTGGAATTGCAGAAAGCTTTACTCCAGAAGAAATAGTAGGCAAACAAGTTACAGTTCTTGTAAACCTTGCCCCAAGAGCATTGCGTGGTGTAGAAAGTGAAGGCATGATTTTAATGACTGAAAATACAGATGGAAAATTAATCTTTGTAAATCCAGATACACAAGGTGTTGGGAATGGTGAGGCTATTAATTAAGACTAAATACAAATAACTATATTTGCCCTTAATTAAATTATCCTAATAATTTGTTTTGGGCAAAAAGAAGAAAAAAGAAGGCGTAAAAGCATTTAAAATTACTACTAAAGTAAAGACTAAGTGCTGTAATAAATACAAGAAATCTGAAAGCAAACGTTGTAAAAAATGTCCTTGTTTCGATTTGCTTAAAAAAGTTGCTTAGCTATTTAGGCAAAATACCTAGGAGCGTTTAAATATCGATTATCGAGTAAAATTGGTTTTAAAACCTCGGTAGTTTTTTATATTGCGGTAGTTTTAAATTTTACTACTAAATGCAGCTTATAAAATACATCTCCCAGCACACGCAACTTCCTTTAAAAAGTATAGAAAATACTGTTGAACTTTTAAACCAAGACTGTACGTTGCCTTTTATTTCTAGGTATCGAAAAGAAAAAACAGGAAATTTAGATGAAGTTCAAATTGGTGCCATTGTAACTTTTAAAGCGCAATTTGAAGCCTTAGAAAAACGAAAAACCACTGTTCTAAAAGCACTAGAAGAGCAAGATGTTTTAACCCCTGAATTAACACAAAAAATTAAAAATTCAGCAGATTTAATTACATTAGAAGACCTTTATTTACCTTTTAAGAAGAGTAAAAAAACAAAGGCTGAAACTGCTCGTAAAAATGGATTAGAACCGTTAGCAAAAATAATTATGAGTCAGAACAGCAATGATATTGAACACATTGCTTCACAATACTTAAATGACACAATAGAAAATGAAGATAATGCATTGGAAGGTGCCCGTCATATTATTGCTGAATGGATTAATGAGCGTTCAGATATCAGAAATCAAATTAGATATCAATTAGAGAAATTTGCTCAAATAACCACCAAACTAATTAAAACAAAAAAAGACGAAGAGAAAGCGCAAAAATTCAGAGATTATTTTGATTGGAGCGAGTCTTTAAGCAGATGTCCATCGCATCGTTTTTTGGCTATTTCACGTGCCGAAAATGAAGGCTTTATTAGAATAAAAATTGAAATTGATAACGAACATGCATTAGAAAAAATAGAATCTAGAATTCTAAAATCTAATACTGATTGTGCTTCACAAATAAAATTAGCCATCCAAGATGCTTATAAACGCTTGTTGTTTCCATCATTATCGAATGAGTTGTTGAAAAATGCCAAAGAAAAAGCAGATAAAGGAGCTATTACTGTTTTCTCTAAAAATTTAAAGCAATTACTATTAGGAGCTCCATTGGGTGAAAAACGAATTCTAGCCATAGATCCTGGCTTTAGAACAGGCTGTAAAGTAGTCTGCTTAAGCGCACAAGGAGAATTAGTACACAACGAAACTATTTACCCACATGCACCGCAAAACGATAGTGCAAGCGCCATTAAAAAAATAAGCTCTTTAACCGATGCCTATAAAATTGAAGCCATTGCAATTGGTGATGGTACAGCTTCTAGAGAAACCGAGCAGTTAATTAAAAGTATTCAGTTTAAAAATCTTATTGAAGTTTTTGTAGTAAGTGAGGCTGGAGCTTCTATTTATTCTGCTTCAAAAATTGCCAGAGATGAATTTCCTAATTATGATGTTACCGTACGTGGTTCCGTTTCTATAGGCAGGCGTTTAGCTGACCCATTGGCCGAATTGGTAAAGATTGATGCAAAATCTATTGGTGTAGGGCAATACCAACACGATGTTGACCAAAATAAACTAAAAACATCTCTAGATACGGTGGTAGAAAGTTGCGTAAATATGGTGGGTGTAAATATTAATACTGCTAGCGTTCCTTTATTAAGTTATGTTTCTGGCATTGGACCAAAATTAGCAGAAAATATTGTAAACTATCGCAATGAAAATGGTCCCTTTGTTAGTAGATCTGCCATTAAAAAAGTGCCTCGTTTAGGAGGGAAAGCTTTTGAGCAAGGTGCTGCTTTTTTACGTATTAAAGAAGCTAAAAATCCGTTGGATGATTCTGCTGTACACCCAGAAAGTTATATCATTGTAGAAAAAATAGCAAAAGACAGGGGTGTTACAATTGCAGAGCTTATTGGTAATAAAAATGAACTGCAAAAAGTAAATTTAGAAGCTTATAGCACAAACACAATTGGGCTTCCAACATTAAAAGATATTGTAAAAGAATTAGAAAAACCTGGATTAGATACGCGTGAAAAAGCCAAAGTTTTTAGCTTTAATCAAAACGTAAAATCCATAACAGATTTGCACGAGGGGCAATTACTTCCTGGTATTGTAAATAACATCACCAATTTTGGTTGTTTTGTCTCAATTGGTATTAAAGAAAGTGGTTTAATACACGTTTCGAACCTTTCAGATACATTTGTAAAAGATGTTAATGAGCATGTAACATTACAACAACAGGTAATTGTAAAGGTTTTAGAGGTTGACGTTGCAAGAAAACGCATTCAATTAGCTCTACATAAATAATGCCCTTTTCTATATAAATTCGCATTTAGCTTTTTACACTATCAAATTGAATGAGAATAAGACACTTATTCTCTTCTGCAAAGTTTGTAATACGCTTTTTTAAATAAATATTTCGTGTGTTTATTTATGCAAAAACAATCAACTTTAATAGTTACAGAAGAACTCTCAGAGTTAAGTTCTTTACTGCGTCAGCAATCCAAAGAATGTCATTCATATTCAATCATTAATTTATATAAAAACCAATCATTTTACAATACGTAGTGAATTAGCTTCATTTTTAGGTTATAGCGTTCGTAGTATGGAAATTTGGTTGAAAGATTATAAAGATTATGGAATCTCAAAAATGCTTATTCCGGTAAAGAAAAAAGCAACAGCAAACTCGAAAAATTGGAAAAAGAGATTCACCAAGGTCTTGCAGAGCGTTTAAATAATCCAAAAGAAGGTTTTTTAAGTTATGTTTCTGCCCAGCATTGGGTAGAAGCAACTTACGGAGTGCTTATAAATTATAATACTTTGAGATTTATATGATAGATTTTTTTGGTTCAAAAATTAAACGTCCAAGAAAGTCTCACATTAAAAAATCTGAACAAGCCAATACTGATCTTTTAAAACGTACCTAATTGCTTAAATTAAATAAGAATTAGTCTTAATAAAGATATGTATCCAACAATGAATCTTTATTTTCAAGATGACGCAAGGTTTAGTTTATATTTATAGACCCGTAAACTATTCTCAATACATTTTATTTCTCCTAGTTTCAACAAACACTCTACTTGACGCAATTTATTTCCTTACTGAATACAAATCAGAAATCTTGAACGCTACTTTACTAATCATCTGTAGTATTATTATCAATTTTTTTGAGAGCTTCTGGTAAAATTCTATTTACAAACGCTGTATAGGCTATGGTAGAAGGGTGCAAACCATCATTGGCAACAAGTGCTGGTTTTTGTATACCTTCTCTTGTAATATCTGTTATATTAATATAGGTAATACTATTTTGATTACAGTAGTTTTCTATAAATACATTGTATTTATCTATTCCTTGAGAAATAACACTATTTCCGTTTCCATAGGGTGTATAGGCATAATCTGGGATAGAGACCACTATCAGATTTTCCTTTTTACCTTGAGCATATTTTATAGCCTCTTTTGTTAATTCTGGAAACTCTTTTTCAAATACTTGAAATGGTCGTCCTTGGAATTGATTGTTAACACCTATTAATAATGTAGCAAGATTATAGTCTTCCTCTAAATTTTCAGCTGCTATGCCTGCTTTTAGATTAGACGTGGTCCAACCTGTTACCGCAATTACTTTTAGCTTAGTGTTTTTATTTACCGTTTTTTCTTCAATACTATCTTTAAGTTGCTCTGGAAAACGGCATATATTACAAACACTTTCTCCTATGGTATAACTATCTCCTAACGATAAAATTTTTAAAGAATTACTGGATTCTTCTACTGGAGTATCTTGGTCACCTATACTTTCTATTTTTGGTGTTACTTCTTCAACAAAAGTATCTTGCTCATTTATTTTTTCTTTTTCAGATTGGGAACAGCCTAAAAAGAAAATAAACCCACAGCAAATACTGAGAAATACTGTTTTCATTTTTTCTTTTAAAGATACAACTTAAGAAAATAAAACTAGCTAAAACAAGTGTTTCTCTCATTGCTAAGAGAAAAATGCTTTTAATGTTATTTATATAATTACAGATTCGTAGACCATAAAGCTGCGCTTTTATTCATTCCTTATTTTTTTAATGGTGAAATTTGTGATAGGTTCATTTTACTCTAGTGTCCAATAATCCATAACAACTGCATCAGCAAAAAATAGTGCATAGTTATTTAAAAGCGCTATGTGAGCCTCGTGGAATAAATATGTTTCTCTGGCATGTTCGTCTTTAAAAGTAAATAGAAAAGTATGTGTAAGTCCTTTGGTATGACCTTCAGTGCTATCATTTAACCCCCATTCAAGTTTTGCAATGGCAGGAATTTTATTTTGAAGATTTACAAAAGCCTGAACAGCTTCATCAACTTGCGCTTTAGTTGCTTCGTCTTTGTATTTTAGATGAACTATATGTTTTATTACTTTGCCTTCTCTATCTATTTTAGGTGCTATTTTATAAGATACTACCTTTCCTAAATCAAATCTATTAGAACCTGCAATAAGGAAGTTGTCTTCGCCAATTTTATGAGACCTTAAACCATAGTAAATAGAAAAACCAGTTTCTAAATAATTGATAGGACTCAAAACACCTTCTTTGTTTAACTTTAATAGTTGAATACTAGCGTCATCTCTTGTGCCAACTGCTAATACAGCTTCGTTATTATCCGCAGAAACAATTTCAATTCTTGTTTGCCCTTTAAGTGTTGTGGTTTCATCATCTTTTAAAACAAAATGTGGTACTAAAGCTCCTTTTCTGTTCACTTTAAAAACACTTACACCATCGCCGTGATATACAAAATTTGGTCTCTTAATAAACCCACCTATTTTGTAATATTTATGATGTCTATGACCTACAACTACATAGTTATTCTCACCTAAAGTAACACCCGTTACAGGATATGCACCTGTTAAATATCTATCAGTAGTATTATCACTTATACTATTAATATTTTTAAAAGTACCATTTTCATAAACTCTAAAGCTACTTACACCATTGTCTTGAAATCCGCCTGTGTATAAAAAGGTTTTTCCTTTTATTTTATGAACAAACATGCCAATAATGCCATCGGTATAAATAGTCTCATCATCTTTTATAGACATAACATGCGTTAGTTTTCCATCATCATGTATTTTAAAACTACTTAATCCAGGTGTTTCTTCTAAGCCACCAATAAATAAATATGACGCTGATTTCATATGAATAACCTGCAGCGTAATAGCAGTACCAAGGTGTGTTTCATCTGTATCTTCGACTATAGCAACACGTTCTAAAGCACCGTTGTCTAATATTTTAAAAGTTTCAATAACGTTTCCGTGCTTATTGGCAACAAAAAGGAAGTCTGTGCCATTAATATGATCAGCAACCATACCTCTTGCAGGTCCTTTTTTCATGTGAAGTTCATGATTGCTAATTGGTGTAAGTAAACCTTCTTTGTCTAAACTGCACACATCTACATTACCAACACCACCAGTATATACATAATGAGAACCATCTTTTTCATAACTAGTAACAGAAACGGTGTTTTTCCCTGAGATATTTTTAAAATCTTGTCTATAAAGCATTAAATCTTCAGAAACTTGACCTAAACAAATTTGAGTTATTATTAGGACTAAGAGAAGAATTCCTTTTTTTATAATATTCATAACGTAATAGTATTTTTTTAGTCTTTTTTAAATGTAAGGGGTTAATCTAAAATGGCAGCTGCTCCAGCAGTAGCAATTTCTCTATCTTGTTCTATTGTGCCCCCACTTATGCCTATAGCTCCAATAGTTTTGCCTTCTTTATTTTTAATTGGTAAGCCACCCGGGAAGGTTACCAGTCCGCCATTGGTCAATTCAATATTATAAATGATGCCTCCTGGTTGTGTCCATTCACCTAACTTTCCTGTATCAATATTAAAATATCTTGCGGTTTTTGCCTTCTTTATAGCCACATCTATACTTCCTAAAAATGATTCATCCATTCTTATAAAAGCTTTTAGATTGGCTCCAGCATCTACAACTGCAATGTTTACTAGGACACTATCTCTTTCAGCTTTTTTCTTTGCAGCGAAAATTGCTTTAAAAGCTTCGTCATGTTTAATATCATTTGATATTTGTGCATGTATTACGCCTGACATTAATGTTAGTATAATTACACAAATTTTTAAATACTTAAGTGAGTTCATAATTCTATTTATAATTTTATACTACAAAAATTATAAATAGCTCTGAGAAAATAGTTGAACAAGTTCAACTCTATAAAAAAATTACAGATTTTATGCCTGTTTTTTAATCTTACTTAAAAACTCGTGACTAATTCCAAGATAAGCTGCTATTTGTTTATCTTTAAGTCTAGATGAGATATCTGGATATGTTTGCGTAAAATGGAGGTAACGTTCTTTTGCCGTTTCGTAATGATTCCGTATTAATCGTCTTTGCCATGAAACTAATGCTTTTTGAGACATAATACGAAAAAGCTTTTCTACAATAGGAAGCGTATCATACAATGAAATTTGATCTTGCCTGTTAATTAACAGTACTTTACTATCTTCTAAAGCTTGTACGCTTAAATTTGAAGGGGTCTGATATTCATAAAACTATCTATATCCATAAGCCACCAATCTTTAGCTGCAAAATATAAAGTGTTTTCGTTTCCTTCTTTATCTAACGTAAAAATTCTAAAGCAGCCTTCTAATACAAAGCCTTCAAATTTACATCTGCTACCTGAGTTAATAAAAATTCTCTTTTTTTTAAGGCTATGGGTTTAAAATATTTACATACGGTATCTAATTCTGTATTAGAAAGCTTTAAATTTTTGTTTATATTATGTTTTAGTAATTCGTATGACATAACTAAAGTCATTATTTTTTACCTCCAACAACAATAACTATTTCTCCTTTTGGTGGTTTATTTGTATAGTGTTCTAAAACTTCGGTAGCTGTCCCCCTAATAGTTTCTTCGAACATTTTTGTAAGCTCTCGCGATACGGAAACTGGACGGTCTGCTCCAAAATATTCTGTAAAATGACCTAATGTTTTTACCAATTTATGAGGCGATTCGTAAAAAACAATAGTCCTAGTTTCTTCAGCTAATAGCTTTAATCTGGTTTGTCTTCCCTTTTTTACAGGTAAAAACCCTTCAAAAACAAACTTATCATTAGGTAAACCACTATTTACCAATGCTGGCACAAACGCTGTTGCTCCAGGCAAACAATCTACTTCTATGTTATTTTCTACACAGGCTCTAGTAAGCAAAAACCCTGGATCCGATATTGCTGGTGTTCCTGCATCTGAAATAAGCGCTACTGTTTCCCCTGACTGTAACCTTCTAATAATTCCTTCTATAGTTTTATGCTCATTATGCATATGATGACTTTGCATATGCGTATTAATTTCAAAATGATGTAATAACTTACCACTTGTACGGGTATCTTCAGCCAGAATAAGGTCTACCTCTTTTAATACTGTTAAAGCCCTTAATGTAATATCTTCTAAATTTCCTATTGGAGTTGGAACTAAATATAGTTTTCCCATGTAGTTTATAAAATCAATTAAAAAACAATTCTGATACAGCTAGTGTAGTTAGAAAAAAGACAAAGGTAAATACTATTTCCTAAGAAAACTTACGCTCCAACATATCCAATAATCTATTTTCATATTCTTCCTTTCCTTCCCAATTATTATAATCTGGTTTTACCATATTTTTAATAAAAGAAATAGCTCTTTCCTGACTATCTATAGTATTTAGCTGAGATATTACTCTGTTATAATCCTCCGTACTATCATTAAAAAGGTACTTCACAAAAGCTAGTCGGTTATTTAAATCAACTTTTAATTCTTTTGCGTGTAATCTCTCGTTTAAAGATTTTAATGGTTCTGGAGTTACTTCGGGCATAAATAAATCCATATCATTTTTCATATAGCTCTGGGTGCCATCAATATCGTTTAACATATCTTCTAGATTTGGCATTTCTGAAACCATATCTTTAATAGTATCCATTCCAGGAATCATTATATCTTCTTGGTGTGGATTACTTTCTGGTATGGTATGGTTTTCATTAATGACTGCATTCGCCAATTTTTCAAATTTACTGGCAATTTCATTTTTAGAAACATCAATCTCTACATCGTCCAATTTTTCTTCTATAAATTTTAATACCGCCAACTTCTCATACAAATCCTTTGCTTTTTCATATAAACCCGCTATGTCTTGAGGCTCTCTAGATGTAATAATATCTGTAGACAACCGTATTAACTCTTCTTTTAATTTACTTTTCATTCTGCAAGCCTTTATATGTTTCTTTTTAATAATTTTGTCTTTACCTTATAATAAAAACGAAAAACGTATTACTTTCGTCTAAAATTACAAAATGTTTCTCGAAAATACTGTTAATCATAAAGAACAATTCGGCTGGATAGAAGTTATCTCTGGTTCTATGTTTTCTGGTAAAACTGAAGAACTGATTCGCAGATTAAAACGCGCGCAATTTGCTAAACAGAAAGTAGAGATTTTTAAACCTCAGGTAGATACCAGATACGATGAGGAAATGGTTGTTTCTCACGATGCTAATGAAATACGCTCTACACCTGTTCCTGCTGCTGCAAATATTAGACTTTTAGCAGATGATTGTGATGTTGTTGGTATTGATGAAGCTCAGTTTTTTGATGATGAAATTATTACGGTTTGTAATGATTTAGCAAACAAAGGCGTTCGTGTGGTGGTAGCTGGTTTAGACATGGATTTTAAAGGCAATCCTTTTGGACCCATGCCGGCCCTAATGGCTACAGCAGAATATGTTACTAAAGTACACGCTGTTTGCACTAGAACAGGTAATCTTGCGCATTATAGCTTTAGAAAATCTAATAATGATAATATCGTAATGCTTGGTGAAAACGAAGAGTATGAGCCGCTGAGTAGAGCCGCTTATTATAAAGCTATGCTGAGAGAAAAAACAAATGATTTAGATGTTATAAAAAAGGACATATTGGCAAATAAAAAAGACAAAAATGCCTAAAACTACTGAAACTGTTCTAGAAATAAACTTAAAATCTTTAGAACACAATTACAACTACTTGCGTTCTAAAATAAACGCTTCTACCAAGTTACTAAGTGTTGTAAAAGCTTTTGCTTATGGCAGTGATGCTGTTAAAGTTGCTGAAAAATTAGAAAAATTAGGGGTAGATTATTTTGCAGTAGCTTATGCCGCTGAAGGAGTTTCTTTACGTAAAGCTGGTATAAAAACACCTATTTTAGTTTTGCATCCGCAAGTTGCAAATTTTGATGCTTTAATTAAACACAACTTAGAGCCTAGCATTTACTCCAAAAGAATATTAGATACTTTTATAGAAATTGCTGAAAAACAAGACCAAAAGGAGTATCCTGTTCACCTTAAATTTAATACCGGTTTAAATAGGTTGGGTTTTAATGAAAGTGATATTGACTATATTGTTGAGCAAGTACAAGCAGACAAACCCCTTAAAATCACTTCCATCCTTTCTCATTTAGCAGCATCCGAAGACCTTAATGAAAAAGATTTTACGCTGAACCAAATTGATGCTTTTAAAAAAATAACTTCTGAAATAGATAAAAAATTAGGCTACAAACCATTTAAACATCTTCTAAATACCTCTGGAATTATAAATTATGCTACTGAAGCGCAATTTGATATGGTTCGTACCGGTATTGGAATGTATGGCTATGGGAATGATGCTATCGTAGATAATGAATTAAAACCTATAGCAACACTTAAAACAATTATATCTCAAATACACACTATAGAACCAAACCAAAGTGTTGGCTACAATAGAGCGTATGTAGCAACTAAAAAAACAGTAACAGCAACTCTACCAATAGGGCATGCAGATGGTATTGATAGAATCTACGGAAATGGAAAATCATATGTGTTAGTAAATGATAAAAAAGTACCTATTATTGGCAATGTATGTATGGATATGATGATGATAAATATTACTGGTATTAAATGCTACGAAGGAGATGAGGTTATTGTTTTTGGGCAAGACAATTCTGCAGAAGAACTCGCTATTAGTGCTAAAACTATCTCTTACGAACTACTTACTGGAATATCTCAAAGGGTTAAGCGTGTGTTTACTAATGGTTAAAAAAATATTTAACATTTTGTTATGAATTATTTTTTTAACTACATTGCAGGACTTAAACACATTAACTAATTTAAAAACACGAAAAAATGTTAAAAGAATTCAAGGATTTTATCATGACCGGAAACGTGATTGATTTTGCAGTAGCAGTTATTATGGCAACCGCTTTAGGTGGTGTAATTAACGGATTTGTAAACAATATTGTTATGCCATTTGTTGGTCATTATGCTGGAGGAGTTGATTTTGCAGAGAAAAAAATAGTTTTAGACGAAGCTATTGTAGATGCTGCAGGTGTAATCACAAGAGCAGAAAATGCTATTATGTGGGGATCATGGGTTAACACGATTATTAACTTAATCATTGTTGGTTTTATTATGTTCTTAATTGTAAAAGCTTACAATAAAACTAAAGCTCCTAAGCCAGAAGCTGCACCAGCAGGTCCTTCACAAGAGGATTTATTAGGAGAAATTAGAGATTTATTAGCTAAGAAATAATATCCTTTAAAGGGTATAACCGCTACAGTTTATATAAAACTTAAAACCGTTAACATTAGTATCGCTACTAGTGTTAACGGTTTTTTTTGCTTAAAAAATATTCAATGACAAATCTATAAACTAAGATTTTATTGCTTCCACAATTTTATCTGCATTTATTTCTGAAAGAGGTTTATCAAAATATCCATGAACTAAAGGATGTTCTTTTGCTAAATCACGATCTTTATAATTGTTAAAAGCAGACAATACATATACTTTTATATTCTTTTTTACTGGATATATTTTTCCTAATTCTTCTAGAAATTCCCACCCATTCATAATTGGCATTATAAGATCCAATAGCAATACATCTGGCAACACTCCATCAGTAGCCAACTGTGCAACTATAGATTTTAATGCTTGACTTGCACTATCAAATGTTTTAATACAGCAAGAACCCTTGGTTTGCTCTATCCTGTATTGCGTTGCAAATTGCGATACTAAATCGTCATCAATAATCCAAATATTCATATAGCTAATTCAATCTTCAACACAAATTTACAATTTACTTTCTTGTTAAAACTCCTTGATTTTAATAAACATCAGAATAGTTTTGTGTTATTTATAACATTTTGTTACATTTTGTATTTTTATAGATAAAACACTTGTGCAATACTACCCATTGCAGTACATTTGTGTTCTAAATTTTTAAGAGATGAAAGTAGCAGTTGTTGGAGCCACTGGAATGGTTGGCGAAGTTATGCTAAAAGTGTTGGAAGAACGTAATTTTCCAATTACCGAATTATTATTAGTTGCCTCAGAACGCTCTGTAGGTAAAAAATTAGCTTATAAGGGAAAAGATTATACTATTATAGGTTTAGCAGATGCTGTTGCTGCAAAACCAGAGATTGCAATTTTTTCTGCAGGTGGAGATATTTCTTTAGAATGGGCTCCAAAATTTGCAGAAGCAGGAACTACTGTAATAGATAACTCATCTGCTTGGCGTATGGATCCTACTAAAAAATTAGTAGTTCCAGAAATTAATGCCAATGAGTTGACCAAAGAGGACAAAATTATTGCAAATCCAAATTGCTCTACCATACAACTGGTAATGGCTTTGTCGCCTTTGCACAAAAAATTTAAAATGAAACGTGTTGTTGTATCAACGTATCAATCTGTTTCTGGTACTGGCGTAAAAGCGGTACAACAATTAGAAAATGAAATTGCTGGTATAGAGGGTGAAATGGCATACCCTTATCCTATTGGAAGAAATGCACTTCCTCATTGCGATGTTTTCTTGGAAAACGGGTATACTAAAGAAGAAATGAAATTGGCTAGAGAGCCACAAAAAATATTTAATGACAGAACATTTTCTGTAAGTGCAACTGCAGTTCGTATTCCCACCGCAGGTGGGCATTCAGAATCTGTGAATGTAGAATTCGAAAATGATTTTGACCTTGCTGACGTTCGTAAAATGCTAAGTGAAACACCTGGGGTAGTGGTACAAGATAACACCGATACGAACACCTATCCAATGCCTATCTATGCACATGGAAAAGATGACGTTTTTGTTGGTAGAATTCGTAGAGATGAGACACAGAGAAACACCTTAAATATGTGGATAGTTGCTGATAATTTAAGAAAAGGAGCTGCAACAAATGCGGTACAAATAGGTGAATATTTGATAGAAAATAAGTTGGTGTAATATCCCTCAATAAAAATATTCTGTTAAGCCTATTTTTTACAGTTAACGAAAAACCTCCGAAGCAATCTGTTTCGAAGGTTTTTTTGTGTTATTTTAGTTGAATGCTAATTACTCTAAAACAAAACACACACTACTTTTTATATGTAGTGTTAGCTGTTTTTTTAAATTGTAAAACAAAACAGATGTACGTGAATTATCCCTCAACAAAAAAAGACACTACAGCAACTACTTATTTTGAAACAGATATTAAAGACCCGTATCGTTGGCTAGAAGATGATAGAAGCGAAGAAACCAAAACTTGGGTTAAAAACCAAAACAAAATTACATTTAACTATTTAGATAAAATCCCTTTTCGGGATACTATTAAAAATAGGCTAGAAGAACTATGGAACTATGAAAAAATAGGCTCCCCTTTTAAAGAAGGAAATTATACTTATTTCTACAAAAACAATGGTTTGCAAAACCAATATGTTCTTTACAGAAAAAAAGAAAATGAATTACCTAACATATTTTTAGACCCTAACACTTTTTCTAAAGACGGAACCACCTCTTTAGCAGGAATAAGCTTTACTAAAGATGGTTCTTTGGCTGCTTATTCTATTTCTGAAGGCGGAAGCGATTGGCGAAAAATTATTGTTATAAACACAAAAACACTAGAAATAATAGGAGACGCTATTGTAGATGTAAAATTTAGTGCCATCTCTTGGATAGGTAATGAAGGTTTTTATTATTCTAGTTATGACAAACCAGAAGGGAGTGAACTTTCTGCAAAGACAAATCAACATAAATTGTACTACCATAAACTAGAATCTTCACAAAAAGAAGATGTTTTAGTTTTTGGCGGAACAGAAAAAGAAAAACACCGTTATGTAGGTGGAAAAGTAACAAAAGATAAAAAATATTTAATTATTTCTGCAGCAGTCTCTACCTCTGGAAATAAATTATTCATAAAAGACTTAACAAAACCTAATAGCGCTGTAACTCCTATTATTAACAATGTAAAATCTGATAGTTACGTTATAGAAAATATTGGTTCTAAACTCTTTATAGTCACTAATCTGGAAGCTCCTAATAAAAAAATAATAAACGTAGATGCAAACAATCCAACTCCAGAAAATTGGACAGATTTTATTGCTGAAACAAAAAATGTCTTAACTCCAAGTACTGGAGGTGGCTACTTTTTTACTGAATATATGGTAGATGCCATTTCTAAAGTATTTCAATATAATTACGCCGGAGAACTAATTAGGGAAATTTCGCTTCCTGGGCTAGGAACTGCTGGTGGATTTGGAGGGAAAAAACATGAAAAGGAATTCTATTTTTCGTTTACAAACTACAATACACCAGCGTCTTCCTATAAATACAATGTTGAAACAGGTGATTATGAATTATATAGGAAGCCCAAAATAGATTTTAACTCTAATAATTACCAATCTAAGCAGGTATTTTTTACTTCTAAGGATGGCACAAAAATACCTATGATAATTACCCATAAAAAAGGCTTGGTCCTAAACGGTGAAAATCCAACTATTTTATATGGCTATGGAGGTTTTAACGTAAGCCTCACCCCTACATTTAGTATTGGTAGTGCTGTATGGATGGAGCAAGGTGGTATATATGCAGTCCCTAATCTTCGTGGTGGTGGAGAATATGGTAAAAAATGGCACGATTCAGGAATTAAGACAAAAAAACAAAATGTTTTTGACGATTTTATAGCTGCTGCCGAATTTTTAATTGATAAAAACTATACCTCATCCCAATATTTAGCAATCCGTGGTGGTTCTAATGGTGGTTTATTAGTGGGGGCAACTATGACACAACGTCCAGACCTAATGAAAGTTGCTTTACCAGCAGTTGGTGTTCTAGATATGTTACGCTACCATACTTTTACAGCAGGAGCGGGTTGGGCTTATGATTATGGCACCGCTGAAGATAGTAAAGAAATGTTTGAGTATTTACTTGGATACTCTCCTTTGCATAAAATAAAAAAAGGTGTTAATTACCCTGCCACTTTAATAACTACAGGGGATCATGATGATCGTGTTGTACCTGCCCATAGTTTTAAATTTGCAGCAGAACTACAAGAAAAGCAATTAGGTAAAAACCCAACATTAATACGTATAGAAACCAATGCAGGGCACGGTAACGGAACACCAATAAATAAAACAATAGAACAATATGCAGATATTTTTGCTTTTACTTTATACCAAATGAATTCAAAAATCACCATTGGAGAATAACGACACTACTTTAATATTGAATCAAAAAACCTAATTTTATCTAACCAAATTATGTTACAAATAAACAACGTATGGTTTTCATATGGCGGTAAAAAAGTATTAGAAAACATTGATTTTAATGTACGTAAGGGTAATCATATATCTATCATAGGAGAAAGTGGTTGTGGAAAAAGTACTTTATTAAAAATTATTTATGGCCTTCTACATGTAGAAGAAGGAACGGTTTTTTGGAATGACACTCAAGTTTTAGGACCTAATTTCAATTTAGTACCTGGTGAGCTTTATATGAAATACTTATCCCAAGATTTTGACTTAATGCCCTTTATTACTGTAGAAGAAAATGTGAGTCAGTATTTATCTGTATTTTATCCTTACCAATTAAAAGAGCGTACGCTAGAGTTATTAGAACTTATTGAAATGGTTGATGAGGCCAAAACAATGGTTAAAAATTTGAGCGGCGGACAACAACAACGTGTTGCTTTAGCAAGAGTACTAGCACATGAACCAGAAGTTTTATTATTAGACGAACCTTTTAGTCATATAGATAATTTTAGAAAAAATAGTTTGCGCAGAAAAGTATTTGCGCATTTAAAAAAGAAAGGTATTACCTGTGTTGTAGCTTCCCATGACGCCACAGATGTTTTGTCTTTTGCTGATGAGATAATTGTATTAAAAGACCATGCTATTTTAACAAAAGGAAGTCCTGAAACGCTTTATCAAAACCCTGGAAACAACTATGTAGCTTCTCTTTTTGGTGAAGCCAATATAATCCCAATACAATTATTAAAACCGTATGCTGAAATTAACAAATCCATCTTAGTATATCCGCATGAGTTTCAAACTTCTAAAGAATCTGGATTAAAAGTATGGGTTAAAAATTGCTATTTTAAAGGAAGCCACTACCTTATAGAAGGTATGGTAAATGAAGAAAAAAACGTATTTTTTAGTGCCAATACAGCTTATGAATTAGAAAGTGAACTATATTTAAATGTTCCTATAGAAACTATTAATTTACGACTAAGGCTTAGTGAGTAAAAACCTAATTATACAAGAATTACAGTTTAAAGCAGTACGCAGCAGTGGTGCTGGCGGACAACATGTGAACAAAGTTTCCAGTAAAATAGAACTCTCTTTTAATGTTGCGGCTTCTTTATCCTTATCTGAAAATGAAAAAAAACGTATTTATGAAAAAATAGGATATAAGCTTACTAAAGATAATGTGCTACAATTACAATGTGATGAAAGTAGGAGCCAACATAAAAATAAAAAATTGGTCATTAAACGTTTTTTAGAAATTTTAGATATTGCTCTAAAAATCCCTAAAACAAGACACAAAACAAAACCTAAAAAATCCGCGATTGAGAAACGTATAAAATCGAAAAAAAGAGACGCTATGAAAAAGGTTAACAGAAAAAAGCCTAACTTGGAATAACTACCAATTAGCTACTACAGAAATTACGATTTAACCCAGAATAATTTTCTTTTCTATTGTAAAAATTCCTGAAATATTAGAAATATTTTATACTATTTTACCCTATTTATCACAATCTCCTGCCCGTTAAACACCACTATTTCTCCTGCTTTTTTTCCTGCTAATAATTTTCCAATAGGCGTATGTGGAGAGATACAATATGCTTGGTTTTCTTTATTTTTAAATTCCCCAGCAGATATTCCTATAAAATAATTGCTTTTAGTGGTATAGACCAAACTGCCTAAACCTGCTATTATATATTTATTTTTAATATTTACTTTAGACAAGAGTTTCTTCATTTTTTCTGCCTCTGCTAATTGGTTTCCTAATTTCTCTCGCTCTAATTGTAGCATAGCTCTACCTGTCTCATGCTTATCTCCTGCGCTACTTTTTGTTTCTGATATTAACGATTCTTGAATTCCTGAAATATTCTTTTGTATGCGAGCTATTCTGTCATTTACATAAGAGGTGCAAAAATTATATAATTTATCTTTCATAAGCTCCTTAAACTAAATCTGCTAATTCTTTTCCTATTAAACTACCTATTGCAACACCTAAACCACCTAAACGAACACCACAATAAACGTTATTAGACACTTGCTTTAAAATAGGTCTTTTTTGCGTTCCCATGCCCATTATACCACTCCATCTATGTTCAACATCAAAATGGGTGTCTGGTAAAATTACTGTTTTTAAAATACGCTCCAATTCGTTTTGGACAATTGCTGTTTCTCCAAATTTGGTTGTTTCTTCAGTTTTAAAATCTAAATTGCGCCCTCCTCCAAATAGAATTCTGTCATTAATATTTCTAAAATAATAATAATAATAATAACCTTCTTCTAAATGAAATGTTCCTTTTATAGCTAAATTTTTAATTGGCTTTGTTATTAATATTTGTGCCCTTGCAGGTTTTACATTTTCTTCTATTAATTGTGAAGCAAAACCATTGGTAGCCACCAATATTTTCTTTGTTTTAAATTCAAATGCATTTGTTTTTACCGTACAACTATTCTCCTGCTCTATATAGCTTTCTACGGTAATAGAATTTAATAGGTTTGCGCCACTTTTTAATACTTTTTGTAATAACGCATCCATCATTTTACCAGTATCTATCTGTGCTTCTAAAACACTGGTGATATACTGGTCTTGAATATTTTTAAAATTGAAGATATTCCTACTTTTCTTAAATGCTTCCTGATTAAAAATAGGTTTTAAAAGAGAATTTATAGAGTCTATTTTTTCTATAGATTGATGGTACAGTTCTTCCTGACTATCTACAAAAACTTCATGTCCGCCATTATTTTGATAATCTATAGCCTCGTCTCCTAAATTATTTCTGAGAATTTGTAAGCCTTCCCAACGCTTTTTTACTAATTGAAAAACCTCTTCTTGACTATGGGTTTTATGGTCTGCTATTATTTCTGATATACTCCCAAAACAAGCAAATCCAGCATTTTTTGTGCTTGCTCCTTGTGGCAATATCCCATTTTCTAATACTAGAACTTTTGCTTTTGGAAAACGCTTTTTTAACTGCAATGCACAGTTAAGACCTACTATGCCACTTCCTATAATAGTATAATCTATATTGGATAACCATGTTTTATATTCCCAATAACTAAGATTCATAGTTCTAAAATAAGTACAATTACTCAAATACTAATTAGAAATAAGAATTTATCCTTTTAGTGCATAACCAACTTGTTAGTCTGTTTTAAATTTTTAAATTCTATACTCTATAGAATTAAACATCGTTTAACAGCTAGTTTTATCGCTAATGAAAAATCAAAGAGAAAAATAGGAATTGATATCTTTTATAATAAACTATTTGGTTTGTAAATTATTCTTTTTTAGCGCAAAAAACAACTGAGAAAGCAAATTAACCTCCTCTATTTTACCTTCAATTTTACCCTTTAATACTACTTTGCTACTGGAAGATTGTTGTGCGGATATTTGCAAACTATTTAGTAAATTAAAATAACGGTTTGCTTGTGGTATTTGTATAGTTTCTTTTGCTCTATTAAAATCTATAAACAAATTCATAAAATTAGAACTAGTAATTTGTTCTGTACTTTCTTTTAATTTTTGGGTTTTAAAAATTGTTGCTGTAGCATCTTCTTCCACATAAAAATGATATAAAGGAATACTCTTAAAAATATCATTGTGCGTTAACAATTCTTGTTCTTTTAAATAGTTTTTTAAAGGCTGTTTTTCTCTTCCTAAATTTAAAATAATAGAAGGTACTTCTTTTTCTTGTAGCGTTTTTTGTTCAATTTTATTAAAATTGTCATCGTAACCATAGGTTACAATAGTATCTGTTTGCTTGGTTGTACCATTAACACATGCATAGAAAAAACCATTTGTTAATTCTGCAACCTCTGGTACGTTTATATTTACTTTTTTTAAGAACGTATTCTTCTTCCAAGTGGTTATAAATTGGTCTCTATTTTTAGTACGATTAAAATTCCCATCCCAATAAAATTCTACTGCTGCATTAGGCACTTTATCATAAGATACTTTCTTAGGATACGCATCTTCTTCGTCTATTTCTAGACTTCCCTCTAAAATAGCTTTACCATCTTTAAATTGAAGTTCTGTTTTGCCCTTTGTATTTATAAATGTTATATGACTATTGCTATTAGAAAGAGCGGTAATCCAATTATTCTCTTTTGAGGTTATAACTTTACCTTCGTCTAAAACCTCTATGAAAACCTTTTTGCTCTTTTGGTACGCATTATCTACCCCAAAGGAAATAATTATTTTTTCGGTATTCCAAGCACAAGCCCAATGTTGTTTTTTATGTTCTAACCAATGTATGTTATGCTCCTTATCAATTTTCTGATGTAATCCCTTAGAATATTCTTTTATCTGATTTTTAAACGCGTTATCATCTTCAATAGTAAGAATAGAAAAATAAGTGTTTTGTACTTTAGGTACTGTAAATAATACCAAGTTATAAGGTGTAAAATTTACTCCTTTTTTCTCTACAGTATCTTTCTCTTTTTTCTTTTGTTTAAAAGATGCATTGTTATAGTAATAACTTGGAGAAGTAATTGCATCTAAAACAAGCGTTTCTTTAATATCCTGAATACCAATTTTAATAACACTATCTGCATCTTTATGAATAACACCCAATAAAGAAGCAAAATTATAATACCAAGTATAACCCCAATAACCAATTAATGAAGCTATACTTAGTAATACAATTATTTTTAGTGTTTTTTTCATGGTTATTAATCCATCATAGCATCTATCATATTAATAAAGTAGACAAAGCTATTTTTATGTCCTTCTGATGGAATTTCCCATATAACTTCTCCTTTCATAGAGTTTCCTTTTATCTTCTGAAAATTAAACTTTATATCTTCTGTATTAGAAGTTAAGAAATCTACTTTATTGCGTAACTCTCTAGGGAAAGATTCTACAGGAATCTCGGCTATAATTTTCTTGCCATTTACAAAAACACTAGAAGCATTTTTAGTAATGTTCTTTTTATGCTCACTAGAAAGTTTAGAAACAAACCTTCCGCTTTGTATTGCACTCATATCTTTTAAAGAACTTCCAAGAAATACAGTATTATCCTTATACATTACATAGATATTAAATGGGGTAGATTTTGGTAAGTCTATTAATTGATACACACCATTATTGGCTTCTAATTGTTTTTCTTTAAGTCCTATTCTTACCAGTCTATTAAATATTTCTTGCTCTTCTGATGTAAACAGGAACATAAAATCTGGAATAGTTTCGGTTTTGGTTTTTTCTACTTCTTTGTAATTAAAATCTTCATCATACTCATAGTCTGTATAGGTTACTTGCTTTTCTGTTAGGTTTGTAAGTGCTAAAAACATATCTCCTCTAAGTATTTTAGAAGCCCCTTCTTCATCTATTAACAACGAAAAAACTTTGGCTCCTAAAGCTACCGACTCACTTAATGTTTCTCCAGAACCGGTATCAAACAAACTAGAGGCTAAGTTTGGGTATGCCTTAAGAACACCTTCTGTATTAAGGTTTAAAGACATATAACCTAGCATATTATCTTCATTAATATATTTAGTAAAACTTTTATTAATTTTCCCATTATACATAGGCTTATAAAGCGCTGCCATTTCATCATTCATGGTATATTCTGTTTTAATAACCACCTGCTCTTCATTAAAATTTAACTTTGCCATTAAAGATAAACCGCCATATAATTTATCTATATTCATAAAATTATAGGCATTAAAAGAATTCCCTAACATATAACTAGGTATTGCTTGCTCATATATTGTAGCAAAATCGTTTATCCAAACACTAGCTTCTTCTTTTCCTTTACCTAAACTTTTAAGATAGCTTTTATTGGCTAGTATGCTTTTATTAGCATAAGTTCCTGCTATTATTTTCTTTGCTTTATCTAAAACTTCCTGCGAAAATTCTTTAGTTCTTGCCAAGCGTTTTTCTTCTCTTTCTAAACGCTTTTTTTCTCTCTCTTCTTGTTCTTTTTTATAAGCATCACTACTATAATAATCTTCCTCTTCTGTTGCTGTAGCATCTGCAGCTTCCTCTACAACAGCTTCTACTGCAACTTCTGACTGGTAATCCTTATAATAACTATAAGATTCTTCATGTACTTTATTGTCTGATGAAACAACAAACATTAAAACATCTTCATTCCACATAGTAACCTCATCTCCTCTATAATTTTGAATGTAAGATAAATTACCTTCTGTCTTTGTTTTTTTTAACTCACTATTTCTTAATAAACCAGTAAAAGCTTTTCCGTCCTTTAAAGGAATGAGAAAACAATTGGTGTAAACACCATCATTCATTTCAAAAAAATAATGAAATGTATTATTATAATCTAAGCCCAAATCTTCCAGAGTTTCTAGTTTTCCTTTGCTTTCATCCATTAATTCCTTCTCTAAAAAAGAACCAAACTTAGAATTAGAAAACTCCTCTAAACTCATTAATTGTAAAACATTTTTTCCTTTTATAGAAACTACTGCCGAGGCCGTAGAAGGAACTTTAGTTATTAAATCTTGCGCGCTAAGCGTAATAGATATACAAAAAGCAGAAACTGCTATTACAAACTTTTTCATGAATGGTATTATTTGGTTAATTCTATTTTATTTTCAACATTTTTTTCTCCTAATATTAGGGAAAGAGCATCTACCTTTAAAAAAACAGCTTCTTTATTGGGTGCTATTTTAGCATCTACATTAGAAACACTTTTTACTTTATCTTTAAACCTGTATATGCAAGTATAACTAGCATCATCAAAAACCTTACGGTCTTCACTTTTTAAGGTGTTAAAGGATTTTTTTATGGCATTATCATACCTAAAATGCCTATTAAAAACATTTTCTGATGGGTTATAAGATAAATTGGTAGTAGTAAAATTGGTGTAATTATTCTTATTCTGCTTTTTAATAAGCTCTTTAAAAATCGCATTTACATTATCTACATTCTTAAAATCACAAGAAATAGTAAAAATATAATTATCAAAATCTTTTGTTTTTTTGATGTTTGATATTCCTGGTGTTTTCTCTAAATGATACAATACATCTTTAAAAGATTCATCTATCTCATCTTCGGATGGAATTTTATAGCCATTAATGCTATCTAAAAGCATGAGAGAAGCTAGTTTGGTTTTACTCTTACTCATGTTTAGAGTTACCATAATAGTGCCACTACCATCATTATTTAGCTTTATTTCCTCTAAAATTTCGAAACAACTAGTACATAAAGAAATACAAACAAATAAACTGAAGTAAATAAATGCTTTTTTAATCATATTGGTTGCGTTATTATAGTAATAGGTAACACTAATTTTAATTATAAATTGTATTAGTGCTTTTAAACTTTCTCTTCCTAAAATGGATGGCTATTTTTACCCACTGGGACTAAAATTTCTTGTAACTTATTTACAACCTCATTTTCCATTGCTTTTTGTTTCTCCTTTTTAGTATAAATATATATTCCTATTGGAAAAGAAATTATTAAAAATAAAATTAACATGTCGTAATTTGTTTGGGTTTTTATCTTTCCTTTAGTGGCGTTAACATTAAGTTTTACATTGCCTGTTAATGTAAAACCACTAGTTCTTACCTGTAAGGTACCTAATGAATTTTGTATTTTATACTGCGAAAAATTTTCTTTTAAAGAAGTAATTAGTTGTGCTTTTTCAAAGGTTTTAAAATGTAGTTGTTGCATTTTTTAATAGTTTTAATTATCCATATTTCTTAGGACAAAACTAAATTTTAAATAATCGGCCAAACAGGCCATAAAACACTAAAATCGCATCCCTGAAAAAAGGGGGTTTATAAAAAAACCCTAATTTTCATTAGGGTTTTTTCTTATTTTTCTATCGGATCCATTTCAAAATCTTCCATAAATGCTGTAGTATAATTACCAGCCAAATAATCTGGATGATCCATTAACTGCCTATGAAACGGAATAGTAGTTTTTATTCCTTCAATAACAAACTCATCTAAAGCCCTTTTCATTTTATTAATTGCCTCTTCACGTGTTTGTGCAGTGGTAATTAATTTAGCAATCATAGAATCATAGTTTGGCGGTATCGTATACCCACTATAAACGTGTGTATCCATACGTACACCATGGCCTCCTGGAATATGTAATGTAGTAATTTTACCTGGAGAAGGTCTAAACCCATTATAAGGATCCTCTGCATTAATTCTACATTCTATAGAGTGTAATTTTGGTAAATAGTTTTTTCCAGAAATTGGCACACCACCAGCAACTAATATTTGCTCTCTAATTAAATCATAATCTATTACTTGTTCTGTAATTGGGTGCTCTACTTGAATACGAGTATTCATCTCCATAAAATAGAACTTTCTATGCTTGTCTACCAAAAACTCAATAGTACCTGCACCTTCATATTTTATGAACTCCGCAGCTTTTACTGCAGCTTTACCCATACTATCTCTAAGCTTATCGGTCATAAACGGAGAAGGTGTTTCTTCAGTCAATTTTTGATGTCTTCGC
>ENA-ORXM01000797-ORXM01000797.1-marine-metagenome-genome-assembly--contig:-NODE-797-length-49357-cov-5.004972_pt1 | contig 49357 bp, 48 predicted proteins | sample MGYA00237867_ERZ511480 | MGnify/ENA primary metagenome ERZ511480 (study PRJEB26309, sample SAMN06266103) | marine metagenome | isolation source: Algal blade | place: United Kingdom:Sidmouth, United...
ATTTCTTACTTCTCCATTGAACAAAACTATTATTTGACCCTTCTTTAATTGAAGCAAATCAATTTTTCCGTTTAGTACATCAAGTTCAAGAATTTGGCCAGGTACTAGATTTATATTTCTATTCGAAATGTTTTTAAAAAAAAGAGTTCCAGAAATGATGGTAGACACGGTGCTTTTTCCCTCAATATTAAGTAATGATAGACTATCAATATTTAAACTATTGGAGAATAATGCAGAAGAATTATTTAAAACCTCTATATTGATTGACTTCCTATTTGACTCAAAATTAAAAGAAATTGGCTTGGGGCTTGTATAATTTCGTTCACTATGAACACCTTCTGACGTTCTAAGTTCAATACGATTTTTCGCTATAGTTTTTATCTTTTTGTTTTCGGAGGATAGTGTTATGTTGTAACTATTAATTTTATCTAAAACCTTTATGGAGATAAAGGTGTTTTTTGATGTTGGTATTGGCTTTAGGGTGAGTTCACTCTCAACAGTCTCGTCGCTAACGGGAAAAATGTTGATATCTGTACCTATTCCGCTATTTGCTACAATATTCTCAATATTTCTAAACTTGGATTTTGGAAGTTCTATGGTTTCAAACTCCAAGACATCAATTGATTTTAGAGTTATATGGCGGAAAACATTCTTCCCTTCAGAAAGCTTAAAGTCAACTTTGGATAGTACAACATTTAACTCAACATCGGCGGTTTTGACCTGGCACTGAAGTATACAAAAAGCTAAAATCACCAATAAAATACCAGCTATATCTAAAAGGGTGTAAGGAAGAATGGGTTTGGAACTATTTAATATTTCATTAATCTCTTTTATCCTTTTGACCTCGTCTTTAGCTAAATCTTGATTTCTTGAGATTGCTTCATCAATTATTACTCGCTTTTCCTTAATTAATCTAAACTGATAATTAAATTTTTCTTCAAACTTGTTGAATAAAAGGCGTATTTCCTCCATAATTTACTGTCCAGAGTAATAAAACATTAACTCCTCGCTATCATCACCTCCTGAATTGATATTGGCAGCTATTCGAATTCTGTATAAACCTTTTTCATTCATGCCTTCGATAGGAATGATTATTCCTGTTCCTGCAGCATACAAACCTTTTTTTAATGCAACTCCGTCTTTAATATTTTTTAATATTTCGCCATTTTCACTTAATGCATCCAACGAAACATATACTTCGTCGAGTTGTGTACCTGGTAGCACTACTAGTTCAAACTCTTCCTTGTCGGAACTGTCATCATTCAAACCTATAGTCAGGGGCAGGTATACACATTTCAATTCATCACCAACCTTAAGTTCAATATGGCCCATATAACCCAACTTATTTACATTTATGGGTAGTTCCGATAATATTTTAATATCCAACTTGTAGATTGAACTCGATATCGCTCGTCTAGTGTCCATTTGATAATGAATTCTGTCTCTGAGACCATTCGCTTGTATATGCATGAATCCCATATAGGGCGTTCTATTCCAACCTATACATAAGGAATCAATATTTTTTAAATCAATTTGCGGACGATATTTTGTGAAAGATTTAAATCGCAAAAGAACGTTGTCTATTAGGTTACCATATCGGCCTTCACATCGATCTTCTCTTTGTTGATACCAAAGATAACCCTTGGAAGGGTCAAATAAGGTGCTATCGCAACAAAGCTTTGCATCAAATTCCTGGGAATAAACCATTTGGGAAGCGACCAGAATAATTAAAAAATAAATTGGTGAATATTTAATCGTCATCAGAATTATTTCAACTTTACTTAAACTACAAAAATATTATTGTTGCCCTAAGAAGGACCTTAGAAAAGTACAGTTTTTTGAGGTTTAATTACTTGGTCAAACCAAAAAGTAGTAGGCTACACCATAATGCTTTCAAAATTCTTATTTATAAAGCATAATTATCTCGGAACTCCAGAATTATATGATGTAATCGTAAAAATCCACATCCCCATAAGGATTTATTGTTTTTGTGCGGTATATTGTCAAAAAAAGTGGTTTGACTTTTATAGACATTTCTACATCCCCGAATAAACTACAAAATTATCTTCGGAGCCATGAATGGCTCTACTCCGATGAAACAATTCTATCGATTGAAAAACCTGGTGAAGGCAACATGAACGTAGTGCTTCGCATAACTACCGATCAGCGTTCTTTTATTCTCAAACAATCACGGCCTTATGTAGCGAGGTATAAGCAGATCGAAGCGCCGTTAGAGCGTATCGCCGTAGAAAAAAAATTCTATCAAGCCCTTCGAGATAATGCCGTAAACGCCCATATCCCTAAAATTCTTGGGTATGATGCCGCTGAATCGCTACTGATTTTAGAAGATTTAGGCCATTGCAAAGACATGACATACATCTATAAGGATGAAGCTATTTCAGCCAGGTGGCTCGATCGACTGGTGTTTATTCTGGGGCTAATCCATCGAAAGTCTGTTGCAAGCGATTTTCCCGAAAATCTAGAAATGCGCCGATTGAACCACCAACATATTTTCGTACTTCCATTTTTAGAGGATAACGGATTTCAATTGGACGATATTCAAACGGGGCTTCAAGAACTTTCATTACCTTTCAAAAAAGACACCGCGGTAAAGTCGGTCGTGGAGAAGGTCGGCAAAAAATACCTTTCCCCCGGAAATAGCTTGTTGCACGGCGACTATTATCCGGGTAGTTGGATGACAGAATCGGAAAATCTTTATGTCATCGATCCTGAATTCAGTTTTTCAGGACTTCCCGAATTCGATTTGGGCGTCATGGCAGCTCACATTATTATGGCAACCGGTAAAAAAAGTTTTTTGAATAGAATATATTCGGTTTATCAGGGCGAAGCGGATAAAAAATTGATGTCTCAGGTGGCAGGCATTGAAATTATTAGGAGGTTGATCGGCCTTGCACAATTACCAATGAAACGATCCCTCAAAGAAAAAGATAAACTCTTAAGAAAAGCCCGCAAACTGGTTTTGACATCATGAGGCAAATTTTCTTTCTGGGTTCGCTATTCATACTTTTAGTTGCTTGTGGCAAAAAGAAATCAAGGGTAAATATACCTTCCCCAAAAAAAACGGCATACGCCAAAGAACCAGTACAACTGACGGAAGACGAGTACTACGATAAGGTCTTGGGCGCCCTTGTTGGCTCGGCTATTGGTGATGCCATGGGCGCGTCGACCGAAATGTGGCACCGAAACGACATTCAACTGTTGTATGGGTATATTACTGGTCTCACACCTGCGGTTCGCGAACAATCGCCCGAAGGTACATGGGACCATAATCTTCTGGCAGGGTCTACAACCGACGATACCCGTTGGAAATTCGCCATGGTCAAGTATCTTACCGCCCATCAGGAAGAATTAAATGCGGAAACCTTCGCCAATTTTATTGCAGATTACTACGCTTCGCTTACACAATCTTTATCAGATGGAAACACAGTGCCCGATACCGATTTTCTTGATACCCAAATTGAAAAAATAGATTGGATCAAAGAATGGGCACGTGTAGCGATGGCACGTCAAAAAAACAGTAGGGCGTATCAAAAAGCCATGAACCGTTTCTATGGCGGCGAGCTATCTTGCGCCGGGCAATTATACAGCCCTATGTTCGGGCTGGTAACCGCTAATCCTGAAGATGCCTATAACTTGGCCTATGAGCATTCCCTTTTCGATTTGGGCTATGCAAAAGACATCTCGGCCTTGGTCTCGTCAATGACACATATGGCCATGCGCACGCAACATATGGATTCAATTCTAGATGTAGCTACCTTTATAGACCCTTTAGGCTATCAAGATAGTCGTTTGGTGGGCCGCATCGCTTATTCGGTGGCCGATGCTTCAATCAAGAATGTAAAGGCCATTGAAAATAGAATACTGGGAGACTCCCTAATCTTAAAGGATTCGCTTCTTTTCAAAGTCCCCGAAGGATTCAATGGAATGAAGCGGGATTGGGTGCGTCAGGAAATGGTCTATCAGTTTTTGGAAAGGGATAAAAAGGCCATCGCTTTCCATGCAGGGGAAATCTGGCAGATTTTGGTCACGGCATTACAATTTGGAGAAGGTGATTTTGAAAAAACGATGCAGTTTATTGTCAACTACGGTCGCGATAACGATACGGTTGCCGCAGTCGCGGGAATGATTCTCGGGGCCAAGGACGGATACTCGAACCTACCCGTAACCCTACGTACCGAAATACTTCGGGTGAACAAAGAAAATTTGGGTATTGACCTGGAAGCTTTGGCCCGCGAAATGGCCGAAATAGAGGGTTTTTTGAACCCAACAGTCTTTGAGTCAGAGCTATAAATACTATTTAAAGGGATATTTTTTTCGCACCTGCGGGAAACAAAAATCTATATCTGAAAAATTATTATCAATTAATATGAAGCACTACCAAACCCGTTTCACCCGCCCCAATTCAAAATCGAACACTCTCATCATATCGGAAGAAGTATTTGCAATCTCCAACGAATTGTAGTTTTCAGTAGGGAAGAGTTGCCCGGTCATCACATATTGACCGCCGTTCAGAAATACCTCGACCGAAGATTGATCCATAAGAATACGCACCTCGTAGGTGCCCGAGGGCAAGTCATCTACCGGCATTTTTGCAACTAGGGCAAAGTCTTTTTGAAAATCGATTCGGCCCGATTGTGCTCGATCTAATAAAAATTGCCCTTCTTCGCCATCTAGCGTCAACACCAATTCTTCCTCCTTTTTATTCTTAAAAGTTAGTTCAAAGTCCTTTGCAGTAGTAACAAACCGAACTTCCGACTGGTTGAAATGGTCAAAGTCAATGTTTTTCATTGAACCCGGTTCAAGTTCAATTTTCTTTTTTGGTCGCCTATCGATCTGTGTATCCAAATTTTTGATCGGATAACTACTCAAAATATAGGTATCATCATTTTTCTGAAGCGACAAGGTTCTCGGCAAGGTCATGGCACTGCGCCATGTCGATGTCGGGGTCTTATTGGCGTAGAGCCAGTTGCTCATCCATCCGATAAAAATCGTTTCATCGTTCGGGGCATTACTGTAGGTGACGCCTGCATAGTTGTCCGTACCCCAATCGACCCATTGCGCATCCATCTGATCTGAAGTGAATTTTTTTCCATCAAAATCGCCTATGAAATACTGGGTGCCACTACCACCGTTCGGGGCTCCGGGATTGATACTTATCAACAAAACCCATTTCTCTTTATCGCTATTCTCGACCTGAAGCTTAAAAAGGTCGGGGCATTCCCAAACCCCACCATGGGCTCCCATATCCCTTCCGAACTCGCTCAATAATTCCCATTCTTTCAAATCTTTAGAACCATAAAACTCCGCATGATCTCCAGCTACCAAGGTCAGTACCCACTTTTTGGTCTGCTCGTGCCACATTACTTTCGGATCTCTAAAATCAGTGGAATTCTGAGCACTGATTACAGGATTACCATCGTATTTAAACCAAGTATCCCCGTCGTCAAGACTATAGGCAATACCCTGTGTCTCAAAACCGGAACCTACAACTTTTCTCTTCTCAGCATCGTGATACGTGAAAATAGCGACCAAGGGAGGGTTTTCATCAGTACCGAAGCCTGAAGTATTGTTTTTATCAAGTACGGCACTTCCTGAAAAAATATAACCGAGCGAATCTGGGTATAAGGCAATTGGCTTGTGTTGCCAATGCATCAAATCTTTGCTAACAGCGTGGCCCCAATGCATCGGGCCCCAAACAATATCATCGGGATGATACTGATAGAACAAATGATAGGTTCCATTGTGATACACCATTCCATTGGGATCATTCATCCACTTTTCCTCAGGCGAAAAATGGAACTGGGGTCGGTAGGGCTCTAAATAATATTCGGTATCTGCGGTTATTGTCATCGAATCCTTTTTATCAGGTCTATCCTTACAGGCTACTAGCGCAAAGGCTATCAAAAACAATAGCATGATTTTTTGTAAGAAGTACATACCGGATTTTTAAATTTAAACTGGCCTAAAATAGTATCTTTGCATCGATTTTACGACTAAAGCTATGAGATTTCTTTTCAACACCATCTTGTTACTGCTTTTTTCGGCTACCCTCTTTTCACAGAGCAAGTTAGACCGCACCTTAAAAAGATTTAACAAAGAAAGTGTACCTTATATTCTGGTAACCGAACTCGAAAAGAAGGACAACCTGTTGCTTTTGGACAGCCGAAAGAAAGAGGAATATGCGGTAAGCCATCTAAAAGATGCGGTTTGGGTAGGGTTCAAGAAGTTTGAACTGGATTCGGTAGCCCAAAAAATTCCGGACAAGGACATTGAAATCGTTGTCTATTGTTCCATTGGGGTACGTTCTGAAAATATTGGTGAAAAGCTATTAAAAGCAGGCTATACCAACGTAAAAAATCTCTACGGCGGTATTTTTGAATGGAAAAATAAGGGGTATCCTGTTTTTGATTCCGATGGAAACGAAACCGAAAATGTGCATGCCTTTGATAAGCATTGGGGCAAGCTGCTAAAACAGGGTGAGAAGGTGTATTAGATTTTAAATGTCAGATGAAAATTAAATGCCAAAATATTTTCCATCCAATGAGTTTTATTTTCTTCAGCCCTATTTAAACTTCACTTTTCCGAACCGATAGTCCTGAACCTTAACCAAAATCAAAAATACCCCTTGAGCATCATACTTCCCAAAGAAAAACAAAAAGAAGCGGCCACGGTAAACTACCACCATGTAACTTCTAAAAACCTGCTTTTGATCTTTACGCGCAATCCCCAATTGGGCAAATGCAAAACACGACTCGCCGCCACTATTGGAGACGAAGCGGCACTTGAGGTCTATAAATTCTTACTTGAACATACCGTTTCGATTACCAAAAACCTAAATACGGCCAAGCAGGTCTGGTATTCAGAAGAAATTTGGGAGGATGATATTTGGAATAGCGCCTATTATGATAAAAAGTTACAGCGAGGCCCAGACTTAGGTGTGCGCATGGCAAACGCTTTTCAAGAAGGGTTTGCTTTAGGATATGAAAAGATTATCATTATCGGAAGCGACATATACGATCTCAATCAAAAAGACGTGCAAGGTGCTTTTTCCCATTTGACGGAAAACGACTTTGTCGTAGGACCCGCAGAAGATGGTGGATATTACCTTCTTGGTATGAAAACCTTTAAACCCGAACTTTTTGCAGCTAAGAATTGGGGCAATGACACCGTACTGGAGCGTACCCTGAAAAACCTAAAAAACGAAAAATATCACCTGTTGGAAGAACGCAACGATGTCGATCTTTACGAAGACATTGAGGATATTCAAACGTTCAAACCATTTTTAAAACACTTAAAATGACACAGAAGCAACTCTATGAGTCGACCGAATACTTAAAGGGAAAAGGCTTTGAAAAGCCTGAAATCGGTATCGTGTTGGGAACCGGACTTGGAAAATTGGCCGATGAGATAGAAGACCCGATCGAGGCGCACTATAATCACATTCCCTTTTTTCCTTTGGCAACGGTAGAATTCCATTCAGGGAAATTGATATATGGCAAATTGGAAGGGAAGAAAACGGTGGTCATGTCTGGCCGTTTTCACCTTTACGAAGGCTACGATTTTTTAGATATTACCTACCCCATACGTGTCATGCACCAATTGGGCATTCAAAAACTGTTCATTTCGAATGCTGCGGGAGCCATAAACCTAGACTTTAAAAAAGGGGATATGATGTTGATAGAAGACCATATCAACCTACAGGGCGGATCTCCCTTGGCATTTAAGGGAGTCGGCAAATTCGGAGACCGTTTTACCGATATGGCCGAACCCTACGACCCTGCAATGCGGCAAAAACTGATCTCAATTGCTAAAAACGAAGGCATTACACTACAACAGGGCGTTTATGCCTCGGTCGTTGGGCCTCAATTAGAAACAAAGGCAGAATACCGAATGCTCAAAATCATTGGTGCAGATGCTGTCGGTATGAGTACCGTACCCGAAGTCATTGTGGCCAATCATTTACGTTTGCCGATCGTAGCGGTTTCCGTATTGACAGACGAATGCGACCCAGATGATCTAGAACCGGTAAACATTCAGGAAATCATTGCAATCGCCGGAGCAACAGAGCCCAAAATGGTAAAACTGTTTAGGGAGCTTATTAAAGAAATTTAGGTTATTCAATTTCATTGATAAGCCACACGAAGCGTATCTAGACTTTAAAGGATGCGCGCATACGCTACCTGCCATAAATTCATATACCATCTGCGAACTGTTAAAGTTTGGTCCGGGCAGTAAGTTTTAAAAAATTCGGCATACTAATTGCCCGACGGGGTAAGACTTGCAATTTCGATTGCACCCCCAATCAGTAAGTAATGAAACAAAATAGTCACAGAATCAGTATTATCATTCCCGTTTTAAACGAGGAAACTTATATTGCCAAGCTGTTGCAAAATATACAGGAAAACAGCTCGGCCAGAAATATTGAGGAAATCATTGTAGTCGATGGCGGGTCTACTGACGATACGGCAGAGATGGCTTCCGACTTTGGTGCTGTCGTCGTAGATTCAAAAAAAGGGAGGGCCCGACAAATGAACCGCGGTGCGGCGAAGGCGAAGGGCAACATTCTTTATTTTCTTCATGCAGACACTTTCCCTCCGAAGAATTTCGACGAACACATTTTGAAAGCGGTCGCAAATGGAAACGAGGCAGGCTGTTTTCGAATGCAGTTCGATACCTCCAATAAATTTCTGTCCTTTTTTTCGTGGTTTACACGTATCAATCATAAAATCTGTCGTGGTGGCGATCAATCACTGTTTGTTAGCCGAAGATTATTCAGAAAGACCAAAGGTTTCAATGAGCGCTATATAATTTATGAGGATAGTGAATTTGCGGCCCGTCTATACCAAAAAACCGATTTTAAGGTATTGCCCAAACCTGTGGTTACCTCCGCGAGAAAATATAAGGAAAAAGGCACTCTGAAACTACAATATCACTTCGGAATGATACACCTCAAAAACTTTTTTGGTGCCGGACCGGATCACCTGTACGACTACTACAGAAGAAAAATATCCTCTTAAGTAGCTTTTATTGCTTCCCGAAATAATCAGAAAGTTCAAATTGATTCGGAGGAAAGGTTTCCGCTGTTTTTTTAATATCAACAATTGCATGCAATCGGAACTCCCGCCATGCGTTTCGAAGTCGACAATAAGCAACTATTGTCCATCGGTCTTGGGTGAAGTATAGTGCCAAGGGTTCGATATTTCGTTCAGACCTGTTACCATTTGCGGCGGTATAGGTTATAGAAAGCACGATACGGTCTTTTATCGCCTCCTCAATTAATAGTAGGGCGTCACCTTTTCTTTTTTCGGGCATCTGTTAGACTTTTGGTAAATATAAAAACCGAAATACACATTTTGTACCTTTAAAATCGAAATGCCATACGATTTCTTTTTAGAACTTCTATACCCCTTACCCCTGCGACATAAAAAAATGTTCGGGGTAGATGCCTATTACATCGAAGAAAAAATTGTCTTTGGCCTTCGAAAAAAGGATGCGGATTTAGAGGACAACGGTATTTGGATTGCCTCGAAAATAGCGCATCACCAAAAACTTCGCCATCAGTTTAATGGTTTACGCAACATCAAGACCTATGGCATCAAAACATGGTTGGTCTTACCGGAGGATTTTGAACGTTTTGAGGAAGAGGCGAATGCAATTGCAGATTTGATAAAAAATGGCAGTGAACTGATTGGTAACATTCCTAAACGAAAGAGGTGATAATAACCATTAGATCATCGTATCCTCCCGATTTCTCCACTCTCATAATCTAACAATACACCCTCGGAAATCCACTTGGCAAGTGCCTGACGATTTTCAGGCACAAGAATTCGTCGTTGGTCTTTTTTGTTGCGAATGTTACCGATTTCGATAAACGTCATCGCCGGATGGGTTTTCTTTACCAGATAAAGCGACGTGCGATCTTCAAAAGTACCGGTGTAGGTACGGTTAGGTTGGTATTTTTTGTACTTTTTTTTGAAGGTTTTGTGAATGCTCTCGGCCAGTTTCTTACCATTCTTACTCTTTTCATGATGATAAAAGAAAACATCGATATTCTGACCGACACTTCTGCTATCTACATGGGTAACGATCAAACGCTGGAATTTTCCGCGATTTTTTCGGTGAAGCTCGTTGACAATATCGACTCGCTGTCTTAAGCGCTGCACTTGATTTAGTGGAATCTTTTTATTGGGATAGGCCACTTCATCGTGATCGATTTTCAGAATACGTTCATCACGTATTCCGTCATTCTCGTCGCGTATAATAATATATACCAATGCCCCGTGCGAAATCAATTCTTTGGCAAGGCGCAAGGTAATATCGTAGGCATATTCGTCTTCGGCTATAGATTGACCTGCGTATTTCGCCATCGCCCCCGGGTCAGGACCACCATGGCCCGAAACCAAATAATAGACAGCCCCTTTCAGGCGTTCGCTTTTCTGAAGTACGGTAGAATACTCTTTTCCGAAAATCGCAAACTCCTCGCTCGATATCTTCTTGATTTCAGTTGTTTTCTTTTGGATGGAGTCAACTACGGCAACGGTATCCAAATCTGCGAATGGAATACGGTATTCGCGACCCGCATACAAATGAACGCTATCACGAAGGTTTTCGGCATTCATTGCAATAAACTTATCGTAATGTTCATAGGGGTTAACACCCTGTTTTCTCAATAGCGATAAGATGCCATCTCCTTTTTCAGCAACCACTACCTGAAGCGAATCTTGAGCGAAAGAAGAAACGCAGAAAAATAGGGTCCACAGTAGAAAACAAAAGGTTCGCATTTGAAAAGAAAAACTAGGTTCTATCAACATATCTTGATTTCAAAACAGAAATCAAAAACAATGCCCAAAACCATTAGACTTTCATACAAAATTAAAGAACGCATGCCCAAACTAACAAGAGTGACTAAAATTTAGTTAACCATTTATTTAACAATGGGGCGCAATATCAATCATTTTGGCCATCGCGATAGTTCTTTGGAGACTGCCCGACATATCTTTTGAAGTACTTTACGAAATACGACGCATCATCAAAACCAATTTTAAACGCTACTTCACCGATTTGTAGGGACGTAAATTTCAAAAGCCTTTTAGCTTCAAGCACCACTCTATCTGAAATCAGCTGCGACGGCGATTTGTCAATTATCGATTTTGTAATTGTGGCCAGGGTTTTTGTAGAGACGTTCAGAACGCCTGCATAGTCAGAGAGCGACCAACCATTTTCATAGTTGTCATCGATCAGGTCTTTGAATTCATAGAACTTTAGTTCATATCTATTGTTAAAGGCCAGAGTTTTCATGGCATCGGCCCTATGTAGCCGTTCTAGGTTAATAAGAAAAGATTTCAATAAGAAACGAATGACTTCCCCATAGCCAAAACTATGTTTTTGATATAGTTCTTTTTGTATTAATCCGATATAGGCCGAACCGATTTCCGCGGTATAGTCATTAATCGTATAAATGGGGCGCTGAATCGAATTGAAAATATTGTACTTCAAAAAAATATCCACATCCGAATGCATAAAAAAGCTTTCGTTGAAATGTATAAGCCAGCCTTCGATATCCAAGTTGTTATCAAACGCGTGTATATGATTTTTAGATATAAAAAGAACCGTATTACTATTGACCGGAAAAGTTTTAAAATCCACCGTATGTGTACCCCCTGCCGAACGAAACCAGATAATCTGATAATAACTGTGTGAATGCGGGCTGGCGGCATTATCGCCACTTTCTCTACGATATGTGTTCAAATCATACAGTTCGAACTGCAACTTTTCAGGATTCGCCCTGTGCAGATGGTACTGCGCTATCTTGGTGTCAGATTTCTTCATTCGCAAAACAGAGATGCTATGTTGGTCGTATTATAGCTGCATGGCTTTCTCAGCGGCCTTGATTCCACTATAAACCGCCCCATCCATATAACCGCCACTTACCGGAGAAGTCTCCGCTCCCGAAAATAATAATTTATTTTTCAGATAGGCCTTCTCAAAAACGGGATTGCCATAAGACGGACTCATATAAATCGATTTGATAGCCTCACATGAGGTATTGGGGTCTTGCGACCAGTCTTTTTCGAAGTAGTTCTGGTAGTCCATAACCTCTCGGCCAAGATATTTAGCTATATAATTCAAAATGCGCTCTTGACGCGCTTCTGGAGAAAAATCGCGTAAACCCTCATTAATGAAACCCATCAGGGCATACTTTTGGCCTTTAGTATCGCAATGGTCGTAAAGCTCGGTCACCGCCCCTACTTGACCAATGAGCATGCCTGACATATTTTTACCTCTCCAAAATGGTTTTTTAAAGGTCAAACCTACTTTCATGGCATTACTCATCCACGTATGGGTCTTTGTCATAGTCTCGGTAATCGCTACGGGAAGTTCGGGGGAAAAGGAAATTCGTAATGCAATTCTCGGCGGAACCGTCACAATAACTTTCTCGGCCGAAAACATTCCTTTATCCGTTTCAACAGTGAGTCCATTTGCAACTTCACTTATAGCCATCGCCGTTGTTTCCGTGTTTATTTTCTCTGAAAACGGTTTGGCCAAGGCGTTGATCAGCGCCTTGGAATTACCGGAAATTCGGTAGGCCGGCGGTGTATTGGGATCACTCTCAAAATAGTGTTCGGGCGCCATCGTGCTGTATACCATAACACTATTACCCTTACTATATTGATAAAATTTATCGATATCAAGTTCGCCGATCAAATCTAAAAGCCGTTCGTGATGGGTCTGAAACCAGGTCGCGCCTAGATCGATACCTTCGTTCGTCAGTATGCGCCCCCCAAGACGTTCCCTCGATTCTAAAAGAAGAAAATCGGTTTCACCAGATTTCTGTAAGTAGTAAGCCGAGGTAAGCCCCGATAATCCGGCACCAATTATTACATACTTTGAGAACCGCCGCTCCATAACTCATTTCATTAGATGCGTACCATGTACCACTGCTGCACCGGCACGCAAAGCAGCAGCTATAAAAGTGACCTCAGCCAATTCTTCTTCGCTTGCCCCGGTCTTTAACGCCGCTTCTTTATGAATCTCAAGGCAGTAGGGGCATTGTGTAGTCAAAGCTACGGCAATCGCTATTAATTCTTTGTATTTTCTTGGTATACTTCCGTTTGCTAAAGCTGTTGAATCGAAGGTTTGGAAGGCCTTCATAGCAGCATCTGCGTTTTTTCCTAGAGCACCTAACTTCTTAAGGTTGTTCATATCGTACATAAGAATGGATTTTAAGATGAAAAGGCAAGGCCAAAAAGCCGTGCCACCAGTTAGTTTTTTCTTTTTTAATTCCTTCCTGACATTACTCCGCCGTCGGTATCCCAAATTGCACCGGTTACCCACGAGGCCTTATCCGATAACAAAAAGCAGATGACATCGGCCACATCTTCGGGTTTACCGTAGCGGCCTATCGGATGAAAACCATGAAAACCCTGCAAAGCTTCGTGAGCTTCTTCTTTTCCACCGAAAACACTATCGTAAACAGGTGTTTCTACAACTGCCGGAGAAACTGCGTTTACCCGTATTTTGTGGTCGGCGAGTTCCATGGCCAAATGCTGTGTCAAGGAATGTAATCCGGCCTTTTGCATAGAATACGCTGAAGAAGGGGTTGCTTTCACGGCCTGCTTGGCCCACATCGAACCCACATTGACAATCGAACCGCCATCTGAAGCTGCCATTTTTTTGGCCGCCGTTTGGGTAATGAAAAAGAAGCCCCTATTCAAATCCATGTACGAATCGTAGTCGGCCATAGTGTGCTCTAAAAAAGGCTTTGGACCAAAAATTCCCGAGGCGTTAATTAGATAGTCCAAATTGTTCCACCCATTGATGATGTTGCTCAATTCGCTCATTTCGCCAGTGTTCGTTATATCGACCTGGTGAACGACTAAATTTCCGGAAGCCGTATTCTTGAATGCTTCTAATTTTTCGCTGTTGGTACCCACTACATGTACCTCGATATTTTGCTTTAAAAGAATTTCGGCCGTAGCTTTTCCTATTCCGCTACTTCCGCCAATTATCAATGCTCTTTTATCCATAATTTTATTTCTTTAAGATTATAGTTCAATTAATGTGGTACAAAGGTATTTTGGGTGCAACTGGGATAATAGCCAGAAATGGAGAATAGATGGTAATTTTAGGAATCCAACGTCCCATAAATACTTCCCGAATACTTGAGAACTAATTTTTAGAATAACTTTATAGGCTTAAAATGGGAAAAACAGGAAAAAGAAACCTAGACCATATCGTTTTGGCGGTTCACGATTTGGATAAGGCCATGCGAGCTATAGAACGAAAATTGGGAGTAAAACCCATCTTCGGAGGATACCACAAAACCTTCGGTACAAAAAATGCCCTTGTCAATTTGGATCAAGGGGTTTATCTCGAACTTCTAGCCGCCGATAATAGCAACACCAAAATACAGCCTCCAAGATGGATGGGTGTCGATGGAAACGAGGAAAATAAAATTTCACGCTGGGCTGTAAAATCAGAACAGCTCGATTACGATAGTGTTATATTAAGTACGTATGACCCTAAAATGGGCAACATATTAAACGGAAGTAGAAATACGGCGACCGGTTCTTTATTAAAATGGCAACTTATTATACCCTTGCCAGAACCGGAAGTTGAAATCGTGCCTTTCATAATCGATTGGAGCCAAAGCGAAACACATCCGCACGACGAACTGCCCGATATGGGCTGTAGTTTAGTTGAACTGTATGGGATGCACCCGAATCCCGACCAATTCCGTGAAATCTTTGAGAAATTAGAATTTAAATTCCGTATTGAAAAAGCGGATAAAATCGCCTTGAGAGCTGTATTAAAATGCCCGAGAGGGATTATTGAAATTTGAACCATTATGAAAAAACCTATTTTGTTTTCATGCGTATTGCTTGTTTTGTTGAGCATATCGTGCAATACAGAAAAGAAAAAAAACAGTGAAGCTTCAGACAACCCCAACAAAGTGGAAGTGGCGATTGCCGAAAAGAAAATCTCAAAGGCCGATAGCCTAATCAATGATGCCATTGAGGCGCATGGTGGCCACCGCTACGAAAATGCTTCTTACGGATTTACCTTTAGAGATAACTACTACACCTTTGAAAACGGCAAAGACGGCTACACCTATACCTTGTCGAATATAACCAAAGGTGATACGTTGAAATATATCCTTGAAAACGGAAAACTTACCCACAACGCTAACGGAACCGAGACTGAGCTGTCATCAAAAGATATCATCAAATACACTGAAAATGTCAATTCAGTGGTTTATTTTGCCACTCTTCCCCATAAATTGAATGACAGGGCCGTAAATAAAGTTTATGAAGGGGCCACGACCATTAAAAATCGAAAATATGAGGTCGTAGGCATAACTTTTGACCAAAAAGGGGGTGGAGTCGACTTCGATGATGAATTTATGTACTGGATCAATAACGATACCAACACTATCGACTATTTAGCCTACAATTACGAAACAAACGATGGCGGGGTGCGTTTTCGAACTGCTTACAATCCTCAATCTGTGGGAGGTATCCGGTTTCAAGATTATGTCAATTACAAAGCTGAAATCGGAACCCCATTAGAAGATTTACCCGCACTTTATGAAAAGAACGAACTTCAAGAGCTTTCTAGGATAGAAATTGAAAATATAAAGGTCTTAAAGGATTAAATGCTTTTTTATACTTATCCGTCTTTGTACCGATATTCAAGTTATATATCTCCTAGAATACAGTCGAGACGTTTTGCCTACCTTTCAACTATGCTCAAGGGTACAAAAACCTATATCTGATAAATTTCTAGGACAACTAGGAGCATATCGTAGACTCAATTTATTTTTAAAAATATTGACCTATTCCGAATACGATTCCGCGCGAAGCATCCCTTGTAATACCGTAGCCATAATCGATTCTAAAAATGGCGTTGAAAATACGTTTATGTATTAACCGAAAACCTACTCCGGGGTATATGCGAATGTTTTGAGTTTGGGCAAAGTCGCCGAAACCACCCCCGGGATTACGCCAAGATCCTCCATCAACAAAGAAGTTACCCTGAAGCACAAACCAATTCTTGTCGACCAAGGTGTGCCGGTATTCGGTATTGAGAACGATGGCCCCGGTACCCCTGTCGATTCTATTGCCGACACCTCGGATGTTCAAATTATTATCCACGGTAAATGGTGCAAAAGGCGTTTCTACATTACTTGCAAGGCCCAGCCTCAATCGGTTCGCCCAGTTGCCCCGTTCACCAACACGCTGGAAATACGCAAAATCGTTAAACCCTATCAAAAATTCAGGGAGGGTTATATCTGAGCTACCTACATATTGAAAGTTGAGCGTACTTCGAAAGCCGTCTAAATACTGATAGTAATACTTAATGTTGTCAAAATTGTAAATTAATTTAAATAGATGCTTATCAACTTTCAAGGCCTGCGGTACTTCAGGATCGGTGGCTCCCGATAAGTATTCGTATTCTTCGGTAAATAAACTTCCCCCGAGTTCGATACGGTTTTTAAAATCGAATTCATAAAGTCCCATAACTTCAAAGCCATGATTATTGTAACGATAATCGGCGGTCGTATTCCCAAAAAAAACGGGTTCTTGGGTCGTAAAATCATTGTAACTCACCGACAGGCCTATCTTATTGGTAAATAGATAGGGGGCCCTTATGCCAATACCATATGAATTAAAGATATCGTGCTGATAGAATCCTCCTAGCGTGATATTTCGACCTAAAAGGTTAAACTCCTGTAAACCGATGCGAAAGGCAAATTCGTCGTTCGAAGAAGAAAAAAGGTTTGCAAAGGGAATGAGGGTAAAATTCTCTTCAACGTTATAAAAAACATTATGCTTGCCTTCTTCGGACGAAAACACCTGATAGTATGCATGGGATATTGAAGGGAGCCTTTTTAAGCGGGTAATATCTTTTTCAATCAAAACGGAATCTAAAGCCATACCGGACTTCATCTCGACCAAGCTCTTTAGAAAAGCGGGTTTCGTTCGCTTCGTACCCCGTATTTTAACATCAAGAACGATATCTTCCTGTGCATTTCCGAGGAACGAGAACAACAATAAAAAAAGGGGAATGCATACTTTAGCTATCATAGACCGAAATCTCAAACCGCAAAAGTAAACTATAGGTATTACATAGATATCACAAAGTAAAAAAGACCGGTCGGGTTCAATTTAATTGAAAATCAATTTCGGAAAAAAGATTCACCCAATTGTCTTCACTGACCGCCAGCAATGTAAAACCATAGCGCGTATCGGTTTTTAGGGCTGAAGGAGTGCTTTTCGTGATGTTCAATACGACATTTTCGGTGTTATAGAATTGAAATTGCCTTTCGAATGTGTAGGTACCTGAAATCAAATCGTTACGGTCGTCGGAAACTACTTGAAAATAGATTTTGGTATCGGCATAATTGCCGTCTTGCCATGAAAAAATAGGCATAGTCGTATTCGCAGTATCGACCGACACGTTTTGCGGAAGATATTCCGTTGGCTTGGTATTCTGCTTCAACCGAATAGGATTCGATAAATGCGTCTTACCATCTTCCTCGAAGGATACGATTACCCATTTTTCGTCGGTAACCGAGACTTCGAATTTTTTAAGATACCCATTGAATACATCGATTTCAGAAGCCACAACAGGAAAGTAACTATCGAAATCATTTTTATCTACCGTACTATCCTGGGTTTCGAAATATTGGATATTGCTCGCCCTGTCCCTAGGATAAAAGAAAACGCTGACCAAATCATCATTTTTGTTGCTAGCTGCGCAGGCGATAACATTATCGCGTTCGATTTGCTTCCCTTCTATAGCATCTTGCAGGGTAATGGTCAAATCTTGCTCTTTATCCGTAGAACAACCGATACCTAGAGCCGCAATAAGTAAGAAGCAAGAAAATTTCATATCAGTATTTTTGATAAAATGCCTTGATGACCTCTTGTGCAGGCTTGTTCTGCGGCGTAAACCGATTGTCATCTGCCCCGCCGGATTTTGAGTGATTAATGAACCATTTCCAAACATAACCGCCTGCAAACCAATCTTCGCCCCAGAATTCTTGAAAAATGGCCTTTTTGGCATTGACCTGGGCCTCAAGGTTCACGTTTTCTTCGTTGCGATCGACCAGCCAAGGCTTTTTTGCAGTGAAGTCCATGCTACGATACCCAAATTCCGTAAACAATACAGGTTTTTCTGTTTTACCCGAAAGGTTAGCTATGTCTTTCTTCCACCTTTGCCAACCTGTTTTTAATTGTTCGACAGAAGGTGTTTTTTCTTCGGATAAGGGAAAATAGGCATCGATACCTATAAAATCTAAATCATCCCAAAAAGGAACTCTCGGATACTCATCCCAATTCGCTGCATAAGTCAATTTTCCTTTATACACCGAGCGAATTTTCACAATAAGGCTTTTCCAATACTCGGGCCGGTTTGTCACAAATTTTTCAAGCTCGGTACCTATACATAGAATTTCCGATTCCGTTTCTTGCGCCATCTGGGCATACTTCATAATAAATTTATCGTACGACGCTTCCAAAGTTTTCCAATCTTCTTCGGATTTCATTTCCAAGGTGCCCGTAAATTCACCGCGCCAAATCCATATCTGCGGCTTTACCATGGTCTTGATACTGTTCTTGTGCAAGAGTTCGATATACTGCATGGCCCCTTTTTTGGTTTCGCCGAACCATTGCCGCTCCGTATCGAAAACAATTTCAGGCGAGCCGGTATCACGTATAAAGCCAAAAGGCATTACCGCGGCATGATTGGCCTGCAGGGCTACAACTTCTGATACGTTTTCTTGGGCCACCTTTTCACGAGAAGCTACAAAGCTTACCCCGTTGATTTTCTCCTGTACCTGACTGGAACAGGAAAACTGGAGCAGGCATAAAAAAAAGAGTCTTAATAGTCGCATTTGCTATTGATCAAGACCCCTAAAATACAGTATTTCTGATCAACTGCTAAAAAATAGCACTGATGTCGCCCCTGAGCGCAGTCGAAGGGCTTATCGGTTCCTAAGCCCTTCGACTGCGTTCAGGGTGACAATATTAAAAAATAGCCCGTAGACCCAAATTAAAGGTTTGACCTAGGCCCGTGTTGCTACCGCGAACGAAATTCGTATACAGGGCCTCAATGTTCAGTGCGTCCGTTAATTGATATTTTGCACCGCCTCCGACGGCTGTAAAATCTTGTGCGAATTCATTTCCTAAATCGAGACGCTGTGAATGCTGTACAAGGGCAAGGACCGTAAATTTTGAACTCGGAAAATAGCTCAAGAACAACCCCGGGTTAATATTCAAACTGTTGTTTGCAAAACTCTCTTCTTCATCTCCTAAATTAAGCTCGGTGGTAAGCTCGGAAAAAAGCTGCCATTTGTCGCCAGGAAAAGTATAATCATAAAATAAACGGTTCTGCCATACAAAACCATTCTGCTCTAAAAAGACCCCATTTTCAACCTCGTTATCGATTAAAGGAATGAATATCGAACTTTGAATGGAAAAATTACTCAAAGAGGCAAAGGGTACAAATTTGATGGAAGGCGCAAAAGCCGTCAAACCTGATCGCGAATTGTCGTCTCCGCTGAAACTAAAAACATCGAGGGCACCCCTCTCGTCATTTTGAGAACTAATAACATTAGAGCGTAACCTGGCGATAAAACCCAAATTGACCCTTTTGTTTTGGCCTACTCCTGTATAAAACTCGAAGGTGGAAGTAAAAAACGATTGTCTTGGTTGTGTGCCATCGGCAAAGGTGCTCTTTGTTTCCGTATAGAGGTTGTTAAACCACTTTAAGTCGACTTGGCCCTTACCTATTAATTTTGAAGGGGTATATTGTTGTATGTTACTTCTTGCCTGCTGAGGCTCGTCTTGATCTTCATTATCGTCTTGAGAAAATCCGGTAAAAGTGGCCAATAAGAGTCCTGAAAGAAATAGATTTCTTTTAATTGATTTCATAATTATAGTTTTTAATTGGGGTTGCTGTTTTATTTTGTTTCGTTCAAGGTCCAATCATAGGTGTAGTACGAGACCTTTGTTTTTTCCGGAAGGGTTTCGGATTTATATTTGTTGATAAAATCGACCAAACTTTGGCCGTTTTGTGTAAAATCACCTTTATACCACTCGAATATCTGCGAGATTTTGGCCTTATTCTTATTTACACGGATAAAATTAGGATCATTGAGGGCCAATTTCGTTTGGGTTTCCATTTGTGCATCTAATTTTGAAGGCATATAGGCCTCAGCGATAATTGGCGGGCATCCTAAACCACCACAGACCAAGACAAAATGAAAACGGGGTTCAGAAGGAAACTTTCCGCGAAGCAGCTTGTTTTCGATATCGTTCAAAGTAATGCTTGTACCTCCAATATCATATTTTGTTTTGTCAAAAAATCCTCCGACATCCAAAGGTGATTTAAGCGGATAATTGTCGATAATACCTTTGATGACGGATATGTTATACCCGTTAATCCAAAACGCCTGATATTCATCGGCACTTTCGGTAGATACCGATATTTTTTTCGCATCCCCTACCAATGCGTTCAAGTCAGCGGGATTTTCCTTTATAGAAGCGTAATCTACACGACCGTCTTTAACGTGCGCCTTAAAGAAGGTATCTGCTTTAGAAAAAAATTCGGTGGTACTTTGCGCCTGAGTAATGACCGCACCTGCGATAAAGAAAAGAAAGGTTAAATTCGACAATTTCATAATTAAGAGCTTTTAGATTGTTGTTGACGGTTCTGTCGAGATGATTTTAACATCCATACAAAGATGCGTACATTTTTATGATTTATTTAAGATTTTAAAAATCAACGGGTTACAGGTTCGGTTTTATAATGGAAACCTTACAAACTATCTAAATATTTAAAATGGTTCTAAATTGGTTTAGGTAATTAAGTTATTACCTTTAAGTGCGACAGAACCAGCAATTACCCTTTCTAATATCTATGGAACATATTGTTATTATCGGTAACGGAATTGCCGGCGTCACTGCTGCAAGGCACATTCGCAAAAACTCCGATAAAAAAATCACCATCGTTTCTGCGGAAACAGATTATTTCTTTTCACGAACCGCCTTGATGTATGTCTACATGGGGCATATGAAGTTCGAACACACCCAACCTTATGAGGACTGGTTTTGGAAAAAAAACAGGATTAACCTTGTTAAGGGTTTTGTTACGAAAGTCGACCATAAAGGAAAAACTTTGGTTCTAAAAAATGGGCCCGCTATCAGCTATGATAAACTTATTATTGCCACTGGCTCGAAACCCAATAAGTTTGGTTGGCCGGGTCAAGACCTTGATGGAGTACAAGGGCTCTATTCTAAACAAGACCTTGATATGCTCGAGGCCAATGCTCCGAACAAGGAAGCCTGCCCAAGAGCGGTAATTGTCGGTGGCGGACTTATCGGTATCGAATTGGCCGAAATGTTACGGAGCCGCGATATTCCCGTTACCTTTTTGGTGCGCGAGAAAAGTTTTTGGGACGGTGTACTGCCCAGTGGCGAATCGCAATTGATCAACGAACATATTCTTGAACACCATATCGATCTTCGGCTGGAGACCAATCTAGTAGAGATAATTGCCGATGAAAATGGTCGGGCAAAGGCGGTAACGACAGATAAGGGCGATACCATAGCCTGTAATGTGGTAGGCCTTACGGCAGGGGTCGGCCCTAATATCGATTTTTTAAGGGATTCAGGCATTGAACTTGGTCGGGGAGTCAAAGTGAATCGTTTTTTGGAGACCAATATTCAAGATGTCTACGCCATTGGTGATTGTGCCGAACAGCATGAGGGCATTGGCAATCGAAGAACCGTGGAAGCCGTCTGGTATACGGGCAGAATGATGGGCGAAACGGTTGCCCAGACAATTTGCGGCAATTCTAGAAAATATAATCCCGGGCATTGGTTCAATTCCGCAAAGTTCTTGGATGTCGAATACCAAACCTATGGTTGGGTATTCAGTGATAAGGCCAAAAAGGAATACGAGCAGCACTTCCACTGGCGACATCAAAAAGAGAACATTTGCGTAACGGTAGCTTTTCATAAAGATTCGCAGAAATTTTTGGGCATCAATACGTTCGGCATCCGTATGCGGCATGAAATCTTCGACCGATGGCTGACTGAAGAACGTGACATTGACTATGTAATGGAATATTTAAAGGACGCCAATTTCGATCCGGAATTCTATGCACAGTACGAGACTGAAGTTGTTTCAAAATACAATTCGGAATTCGGTAAAAACATCAGCTCCAAGAAAAAAAGTTGGAAACGAATTTTCAGCAAAGCACATTAGGCTCGTGTTTTTAATTTGCCATACAGGCATACTTCCGATTCCGGACTCAACAACAACTAAAAAATCTTGCCCCAAAGGCATGAAATAATAAAAAAGTAATGAAAGCAATTAAAAACATCGGTCTAATTATCTTTTTGGTCGGTTTGGCCATTTTTACTGCCCTCCCGCTTGTGGGCACGTATCAACTAGACCAGGGGACTTTTGATAAGATTGTATCTGACAAGGGTATTAAGAGTGAAATATTTATCGATGCGATGAACCAAGGCATCGTGGGCCAAACGTTCAGTGGCATGCAAGGGCTATCACCAAAGGTAGCAGATGCGCTAGAGCAAGCCAACACACAACACAGAAAAAATAAAGAATACAAAAAAGTCATCTACACGTCGCCCAAAGATATGGCCGCCCTTTTAGGCAAGGAGTCCGGGAACGGTTTTATCCCTAATAATAAGGGACTGATGTGGCTTTTGACCTTTGGCCTAGGTATTATAGGTGCTTTAATGTTCATTCTCCCAAACGTAATTCTTCTCGGCAAAAAGGGAATTAAAAACGATGGTATTTATCATCAAAGTTCTACAAACCGTGGTTGGATTGCGTGGTTGGTCTTCATTTTCTTGGTCGGCTTTTATCTGGTGCTTTATTTCGCCCCGCAATTTGCAGTGAATTGGACGTACATCGTCGACCCGATAAGCGAAAGCCTTAGCGGTAACCCTGCAGGGCACTGGTTCGTGTATGGTTTCATGTATTGTGTTGTGATGACCGTAATGGCGGTACGCATGTATATCAAATACCGACACAATATTTATCAAATGGTACGCACCACTTCGGTTCTCTTTTTTCAAATCATTTTCGCCTTTCTGATTCCTGAAATAATGGTGCGCCTTCAAATGCCCTACTATGATTTCAAGAACGCGTTTCCGCTAGACTACGATTTCTTTTTTCAATGGAATCTCAAATCATTGATCAACAGTGGCGGAATAGGCCTCTTTATTCTTGTTTGGGGCATTGTACTGACTTTGGTTATAGTTCCCGTCATGGTTTATTTCTTCGGCAAAAGATGGTATTGTTCATGGGTTTGCGGTTGTGGAGGGCTCGCGGAAACTTTAGGAGACCCATACCGCCAACATTCGAGCAAGTCATTGTTTTCTTGGAAAATAGAAAGATGGCTGATTCACGGCGTGCTGGTTTTCGCGGTGGGCATGACCCTAATGACGCTTTATAGTTTCTTTACCGATTCGGGTACGGTACTGGGCCTCAAGACCTCCGGAGTGCAAAATACCTATAGCCTTATGATAGGCTCGGTTTTTGCCGGTGTAATCGGCACGGGCTTCTACCCAATTTTCGGCAACAGGGTCTGGTGTAGGTTCGGTTGCCCCTTGGCCGCCTACTTAGGTTTCGTTCAACGCTTTAAATCGCGCTTTCGGATAACCACTAATGGAGGCCAATGCATTTCATGCGGTAACTGCTCGACCTACTGCGAACAAGGCATCGACGTTCGGGCCTATGCGCAAAAGGGTGAAAATATCATCCGTTCCAGTTGTGTAGGCTGCGGCATTTGCTCTGCTGTTTGCCCCCGCGGCGTACTGAAACTTGAAAATGGTCCGGAAGCGGGCCGCATCAATCCTACCGAAGTGTTGTTGGGCAATGATGTAGATTTAATGGATCTGGTGAACAACAAGAAGTAAAAGAGTGATGATGTTAGTTAACAGATTTCCTATCGACAAAATATAAAACGATACGCTTAACATGTTTCCCAAATTGGTTTTCGTCATCTCGATGTTTCTACTCTTCGGAAATCCATCCGAAGAAAAAAGAATTTACCATAGGGAATATTACGAGACAGGTAAAATTAAGGCCGAAGGTTGGATAAAGGATGGAGTGAAAACGAAATTTTGGAAATTCTACCATCCAAACGGTAAACTATCGGAACAAGGACATTATAAAAACGACCAGCGATTTGCTTATTGGAAATTCTATGACAAGCAAGGTAGGCCGCTACAAGAAGGTCACTACAAAAATGGCAAGAAGATGGATTGGTGGCTGTTTTATGACACAAACGGAAAAGTAAACCACAAATGTCAACTGAGCAACGGCAAAAAAAATGGTTATTGCCTAAAATACAACGACGAAAAATTGACTTCGGCCGAAAAATACCAAAATGGAAAAAAAATCAAGGAATGGTTTAGCTTTGGCAGTTTCAAAAAAGAGAATAGCTTATCCGATCTAAAATAATGCCGAATATAAAGGTTATCATTCCTGCGTTCAACGAGGCCGATTCCATTGCCGAGGTTATCAAAGATATTCCCGATACGGTTTCGGAAATAGTTGTGGTCAACAACAATTCATCCGATAAGACTGTTGAAAATGCTAAGTCGGCAGGGGCTACGGTCTTAACAGAAAATAGAAAAGGCTATGGCTATGCCTGTTTGAAGGGTATGGATTATATCGCAAATCAATCTGAACGACCTGATATTATCGTATTTATTGATGGAGACTACTCTGATTACCCTGAAGAACTGGATACCGTGGTTGCCCCTATTTTAAACGGAGATTACGATTTTGTAATTGGTGCAAGGGTCAAACGACTAAGGGAAGAAGGTAGCATGACTCCACAACAGGTTTTTGGCAATTGGCTGGCTACGTTCTTGATGAAATTACTTTTCGGGGCAACATTTACCGACCTCGGCCCGTTTAGGGCTATAACTTACGACAAGTTATTAACACTTGAAATGGAGGACAAGACCTATGGTTGGACAGTGGAAATGCAGCTAAAGGCCTTGAAAAAGAAACTGGCATATACCGAAGTACCAGTACGTTACAAGAAAAGAATAGGTATATCAAAAGTTTCGGGAACCGTAAAAGGTAGTATATTTGCAGGCATAAAAATATTAGGTTGGATTTTTAAATACAGCATAAAATAATATGGGATTACTGATCGCTTACATTATCCTCGCAGTTTACAGTATCGCGCTATTATTGATATTTTTCTATAGTTTGGCCCAATTGAACCTCTTGGTCAACTATTTGGGTTACAAAAGACGCAACCAGACCGCTCCTAAATTCAATCTTTTAGATCCCAAAGAAATTCCGTTCGTTACCATTCAGCTTCCCGTTTACAATGAGGAATATGTGATGGAACGACTGTTGGAGAACATTGCCAAAATCGAATACCCAAAAAGTAAACTTGAAATTCAGGTCTTGGACGACTCTACGGACGATTCCGTAAAGGATACCGCCGACCGCATAAAAATTCTTCAGGAAACGGGGCTCGACATACAGCACATTCGACGTGAAAATAGAGTCGGTTTTAAAGCAGGTGCCCTAAAGGAAGGGCTTGAAATTGCGAAGGGAGAGTTTATCGCCATCTTCGATGCCGATTTTATGCCGTCAAGCGATTGGCTGAAAAAGACGGTTATTTATTTTAAAGATCCTGAAATCGGGGTTGTTCAGACGCGTTGGGGCCATATCAATCGTGAATACTCTACCCTGACGCGTATTCAAGCCTTCGCTTTAGATGCCCATTTTACATTGGAGCAAGTCGGCAGAAACGCCAAGGGACACTTTATCAATTTCAACGGTACAGCCGGTATCTGGCGTAAAAAGTGTATACTTGACGCCGGTAATTGGGAAGGCGACACGCTCACGGAAGATCTCGACCTGAGCTATCGGGCCCAGTTAAAAGATTGGAAATTTAAGTATCTTGAAGATGTAGAGACACCCGCCGAACTTCCTGTTGTTATCAGTGCTGCACGTTCACAACAGTTCCGCTGGAACAAAGGTGGCGCGGAGAACTTCAAAAAATCCGTTTGGAGTGTAATTACCGCCAAAAACATTTCTTTTAAGACTAAGTTTCACGGAGTTATGCATTTATTAAATAGCTCTATGTTTCTGTGTGTATTTTTGGTTTCGTTGCTTAGCATTCCGGCAATGTATATAAAAGCAATGTTTCCGCAATTCGATCCGCTATTTTTGTTACTAAGTTTTTTCGTAATCAGCACTATAATACTTTTCATTTGTTATTGGTTTACCTATAAAAGTATTCAAGGCAGTAGTTTTGATAATTTTGTAGATTACATTAAACTTTTCTTTACCTTTTTCTCTGTTGCCCTCGGATTTTCGCTACATAATTCCATTGCGGTTCTAGAAGGACACATGGGTAAACGAAGTGAATTTGTGCGTACCCCAAAATTCAATATCAACAATATAACCGAAAGCTGGAAGGGCAATAAATACCTAGCCAAAAAACTTTCCCCGAACATGATTCTTGAATTTGCACTTATGGTCTACTTCCTGTTCGGAATGTATAGTGCAATACCCTTGAACGACTTCGGGCTCTTTCCTTTTCATTTAATGTTGTTTATTGGTTTTGGTTTTGTATTCACAAAATCGTTGACGGCACGGGCCTAGCATTTCAATAATTGTATAGGCGTATCATTTAATTTTCTTACTTTACGGTTCTTTGTTTTGGAATATCTAAGGAACAATGGCCAACCAATTAACGACATATTTCAAACTACATAAGGTACCTATCTTTTTGGCCTTACTGTGCTTGGGCTTTTACTATACTTTCGCCTATCACCTTGATCGCAGCGATTTTGTAAAATTGCTTACCTTATTCGGAGCCCTATTTTTTTTATGCCTGCGGATTATCCAATTCGAAAAATGGAACCTAAAGTTTCTTTTGGTAATTGGCATCTTATTTCGTCTGGTCTTTTTATGGGCCACGCCCAACCTTTCCCAAGACTTTTATCGTTTTATCTGGGACGGGCATTTGGTCGCTAATTTCAGTAACCCTTATCTGCAGGTGCCCGATGTTCTGATCCAACAAAAAGATTTGATTATTGCCAACGCTCAAGAACTGTATAACGGCATGGGCGGGCTTAGCGCACGGCACTTTAGCAACTACCCGCCCTTGAACCAATTATTCTTTGCGGTTGCTGCTTTTCTGGGCGGCAAGAGTATCATGTCATCTATAGTTGTCATGCGAACCATTATCGTTCTCGCGGATATCGGAATATTATACTTCGGTCGCAAGCTGCTCAAAAATCTTAATCGTTCTCCGCATCTTATTTTTTGGTATTTTCTCAATCCCCTCATTATTATTGAACTGACTGGCAATCTTCATTTTGAAGGGGTAATGCTGTTTTTCTTTGTTTGGTCACTATATCTCTTGTCGGAAAAAAAATGGTTGGCTGCGACCGTGCCTTATGCATTCTCGATTTGTGTGAAATTGGTACCCTTATTATTTCTTCCGCTCTTTCTGAAACATCTGGGAATCAAAAAAAGCATCATTTTCTATATTGCAGTCTCTGCTATCTGCCTTGTACTGTTCATACCTTTTTACTCCTCCGAGTTCATCACGAACTATTCAAATACAGTCGGACTCTGGTTCTCCAATTTTGAGTTCAACGCCGGGCTATACAATGCCATAAAACACACTGCGGTTCAATTCGACGCTAAACCTTGGGAACTAATAAAAACCTATGGGAAAATCACACAAATAACGACCATTGTCGTGGTGTTGCTTTTGACCCTTTTAAGGAATAATCAAAAGTTGTCGGTTTTGATTACATCTATGCTTTGGGCGCTCACAATTTATTATCTGATGTCTGCAACTGTGCATCCCTGGTATCCCATTTTCTTGGTACTCCTCGGAATTTTCACCGAATATCGATTTGCCCTCGCTTGGTCGGTTGTGGTCATACTGAGTTATTATGCCTATTCCGGAGTTGAGTTTAAGGAGAATCTCTGGTTGATTGCTATTGAATATATTATTGTATTCGGTTTTATCGGCTATGAGATATTTAATCTGAAACGGGAAAAACCGATTTTTCGTAAAAATTAGTACTCAAACGTTGTGGTTTCGATGGAATCTTGTACATTTGATTTTAAATGAAAGGACAAATTCACATATTCGAAACCATGGGCAACCTTGCTCCGACACGTCCGCTTTCTATCCGCCGTCGCCCGTAGGGGTGTTCTATATCTCATGGAGATAGGTGAGTCCATTTCCGCACAACCTCAACAATTCCTTTTTTATTTTACAGCCAAATTAGCATAGCAATGGAAATTTTAATTGCTAACGAATCACATTTCAAATACGCCACGACCATCAGCGATACCATCACGGAATCTGCCAGTGTACGTGGTACCGGTATCGCAAAGCGCACCCCGGAATACATTAGAAAACGGTTGCAAAACGGGAATGCCGTCATTGCCCTAGATGGCGAAAAATTTGCGGGTTTCTGCTATATCGAAGTTTGGGGGCACGATAAATTCGTTGCTAATTCGGGACTTATCGTGCATCCCGAATATCGAAAGCAAGGGCTTGCCAAAAAGATAAAAAAACGAATTTTTGAACTGTCACGGGAAAAATTTCCCAATGCAAAGATTTTCGGAATAACAACCGGGCTGGCCGTAATGAAAATGAACTATGAGCTTGGCTATAAACCGGTGACCTTTTCAGAATTGACAGAAGATCCTGAATTCTGGAAGGGATGCCAAACCTGTAAAAACTTTGATGTATTGACCCGTACCGAGCGAAAAATGTGTCTATGTACCGGCATGCTTTTCGACCCTAGGGCAAAGCCGAAAACCGAAGAAAAGAAAAAACCGGAAAATAAGACATTTCGAAGATTGAAAAGTATTAAGGAAAGTCTATTCTTGAAGAAGAAAACGAAAGAAAGTTAAAAAAAGTTCTATGAGTATTGTTCCCTTCTTGCAACCGACGAGGGGGCATGATGAATAGGATTGCACTACTTCAGGGGTGTTTTTGCGGAATGCTTAATTGAGCAATAGAGTCAAACTAAACAGATTCCCACCTCCATGGGAATGAAAAAAATAAAAAATGAAACTAGTACTAGCCTACAGCGGCGGATTGGACACCTCCTACTGCGCCAAATACCTTTCGAAGGAAAAAGGTTTTGAGGTACACGCCGTAAGCGTAAATACCGGAGGGTTCTCCAAAGAAGAAATAGCTACCATCGAAGAAAAGGCCTTACAATTGGGCGCAAGTTCGTACACTTCCATCGACGCGGTTCAAACCTTTTATGATAAGGTAGTTAAATACCTCATTTTTGGTAACGTTTTGAAAAATAATACTTATCCATTGTCGGTAAGTGCCGAAAGAATCGTACAGGCAATTGAAATTGTCAATTACGCAAAGAAAGTTGGCGCCGAATATATCGCGCATGGGAGCACTGGAGCAGGTAACGACCAAGTACGATTCGATATGATCTTTCAAATTATCGCTCCCGAAATTGAAATTATCACCCCCATACGTGACAACAAACTATCGCGAGAGGCGGAAATCGAGTACCTCAAACAAAATGGCGTAGACTATTCATGGGAAAAAGCCAAATATTCAATCAATCGCGGACTCTGGGGCACTTCCGTGGGCGGTGAGGAAACCTTGACATCCGAAAAGCCGTTACCCGATTCCGCCTACCCCAGTCAGCTACAGGAAAAAGAACCTTCGGAGGTAAAACTGACTTTTGATAAGGGCGAATTGGTGGCTATCGATGGGAAAAAAGATAATCCGGTCGCAAATATCGAAAAGTTGGAGGCCATGGCCTCAAAGTATGCCATCGGGCGTGATATTCATGTCGGCGATACGATTATCGGCATTAAAGGCCGGGTCGGTTTTGAGGCTCCTGCTTCGCTTATCACTATCAAAGCGCACCATTTATTGGAAAAACACACTTTAAGCAAATGGCAGCAGTACCAGAAAGAGCAATTGGGTAATTTCTACGGCATGTTGTTGCACGAAGGCAATTATTTGGATCCGGTAATGCGCAATATCGAAACCTTTTTGACCGATACTCAGAAAAATGTATCGGGCGATGTTTTTGTAGGGTTGTATCCCTTCCTGTTCCGCCTCAACGGTATTTCCTCCGAACATGATTTGATGAACGCCTCGTTCGGTAGTTATGGTGAAATGAACAAAGGGTGGTCTGCTGATGACGCCAAGGGTTTTATCAAAATTCTATCCAATTCAGGGAAGATTTATAATCATGTGAATGGCCCCCTAGCCCCCAAGGGGGGAACAGAAAACTGAGGTGAATTTATGGGGGAAAAGTTCAGATTTGGCTCTTTCCGCTAGCAGGGAAGGTGAATCCCGACACTTTCGGCGGGAGACGGAAGGGGGTTGAAGCGCGAGCCAAAAGCCTAAGTAAGATTTAAAAATAAATTGAAAAGATTCCCGTCTTTACGGGAGTGAAAAATAAAGGAATTAATTCATGATCAAAGCAGGTATCATAGGAGGTTCAGGATATACGGGCGGAGAGCTGATTCGTATATTGCTGCATCATCCACAGACCGAAATCGATTTTGTGTTCAGCACGACGAGAGCAGGAAAAAAGATAACTACTGCACATCCCGATTTATTGGGAACTACGGATATGCAATTTACGGGAGCGGTCAATTCAAGTGTCGATGTGGTGTTTTTATGCTTGGGCCATGGCAATTCTTCCAAATTTTTACAACAAAACAGTTTTTCGGATCAGACCAAGATCATAGACCTCAGCAATGACTTTAGATTGCAAAAAGATGCGACATTTGAAGGAAAGAATTTCGTTTACGGTCTGCCCGAACTAAAGAAGTCCGAAATCCGAAATGCAGCGTACATTGCCAACCCGGGTTGTTTTGCAACGGCAATCCAACTGGCACTTTTACCTTTGGCCAATGCCGGAAAACTAGGCAACGAAGTCCATATTAATGCCGTTACCGGAAGTACCGGTGCGGGGGTGAGCCCGTCGGCTACCTCACATTTCAGCTGGCGAAACAATAATGTAAGCTGGTACAAACCCTTTACACATCAACATTTAGGTGAAATCAATGAAAGCATAAATACCTTGCAGCCGAATACCGGTGAACTTTTTTTCCTGCCAAACAGAGGAAATTTCACCCGGGGAATTCTTGCTACGGCCTACACCAAATTCGAGGGAAGTGAAGAAGATGCAAACGAACTATATCGAGATTTTTATAAGGATGCGGTTTTTACCCAAATTTCGGAGCAGCCGATACACTTGAAGCAAGTGGTCAACACCAATCAGTGTCATATACATTTGCATAAATATAACGACACCTTATTGGTAACATCCGCAATCGATAATTTACTAAAAGGGGCCTCGGGCCAAGCAGTTCAGAATATGAATTTGATTTTCGGGTTAGAGGAAAGTGAAGGATTGTATTTAAAGGCTGGGGTATATTAAGGTATAAAGTCAAAAAGTACGAAGTACGAAATTTAAAGAACCAGAAAAGGAGTTATGGCTCCTCCTCTCAGAACTGTGCCGAGTAAGGTCGAGGTATGAGGGGAGGTGTCCGACGAAGGAGGACGGAGGGGTTCAAAGCCCAAGTCATAACAAAAATAAAACCGACATTAAGCAGATTCCGGCCTTCGCCGGAATAACAACAAATAGTTCATCTATGAAAATAGCAATAATCGGAGCCGGAAACCTAGGTTTATCCATTGCAAAGGGAATATTAAATACTAATGGCGCGACCACCATGTATTTGACCAAAAGGAATATTTCCGAAATCGAAGACTTTAAAAAATATGGTGATGTTACCATTACGACGGACAATAGGGAAGCCGTAAAAAATTCCGATATTCTGATTTTGGCCGTGCAGCCCAGTCAACTAGAGGCGATTCTGAACAATACCAAAGATTTATTGACTGAAAACCATGTGGTCATATCGACGATTACCGGATTCAGTATCGCGAAAATGGAGGCGATTATCGGGTCAGAACATCATATCGTACGAAGCATGCCAAATACTGCGATTTCAGTCGGCCAGTCGATGACCTGTATCTGCAGCAATGAAAAAGGGAAGAAAAAAATTGAATTGACCAAGGCCATTTTTAACCGAATGGGCCATTCGATGGAAATACCGGAAAACCAAATGCAAGCGGCTACGGTAATTTGTGCAAGTGGTATCGCTTTTTGGATGCGCCTCATCCGCGCAACGACACAAGGCGCTATTCAATTGGGCTTTGATGCCAAAGAAGCCCAGGAGCTTGCCATGCATACCTGTAACGGGGCGGCAAGTTTGCTTATTGATTCCGGCAGCCATCCCGAAGCGGAAATCGACAGGGTAACCACTCCGAAAGGCTGTACTATTCAGGGCCTGAACGAAATGGAACATCAGGGGTTGAGTTCCTCATTGATTCAAGGCATTGTTGCCTCTTTTGAGAAAATTAGTATGATTAAGGAGGGCCAATTATGAGCAGGCTGTATTTCATTAAATTGTGGAAGCTCGTAATACCAAGATAACAATATTGGATAAAGAAGATGTTCATCTAATTTATCTAAGCATTGCTGAATTGACCTAAGAAAAAAATAATAGAATGAATACAAAGGTTTTAATTGTTTGCCTCTTGTTTACTGTGAGTAGTTTCCCTCAAAACGTACTAAAATTACAACCGGAATCGACGGACATAAAAATCAACAAAGAAATTTATGGCCATTTTTCAGAGCATTTGGGAACCTGTATATACGAAGGTATCTATGTTGGTGAAGATTCTGATATACCCAATATCAATGGATTCAGAAAAGATGTGGTAGCAGCATTTAAAGAACTAAAAGTTCCAGTACTACGATGGCCTGGGGGCTGTTTTGCGGACACTTACCACTGGAAAGATGGAATAGGCCCCAAAGAAGAGCGCCCGTCAATCGTTAATGTTTTCTGGGGCGGGGTTACTGAGGATAATAGTTTTGGAACCCATGAGTTTTTAAACTTTTGCGAGTTAATTGGTACCGAACCTTATTTGAGCATCAATGTAGGAACAGGTACCGTAAGGGAGGCCGTTGAATGGGTTGAATATGTTACTTCCGATAATCAAAGCCCAATGACCGAACTTCGGAAGAAAAACGGACGAGAAAAGCCTTGGAAGGTAAAATTCTGGGGAATTGGCAATGAAAATTGGGGTTGTGGTGGCGACATGGCCCCTGATTATTATGCCAATATTTTCAGAAATTACTCCTCTTACATAAAGGGTAAAGGTTTTCAAAAAGTGATTTGTGGCCCTTCCGGGGACGACACGAACTGGACCGAAACGATCCTAGCAGGTTTGAAAGGTAAAAACCACCTGGCCCAAGGGGTCTCCCTGCATCATTATACACTACCTACCGGTAATTGGCAAAGCAAAGGTTCGTCAACCGACTTTGGGGAGGATATGTGGTTTGCAACTCTTCGTAATACCATGAAAATTAAGGGTTACATCGAGCAACATCTGGCTATAATGGATAAATATGACCCCAAGGGTGACATTAAGCTGATTGTTGATGAATGGGGTACTTGGTACGATAAATTGCCTGGAACCAAAGATGGGTTCCTACAACAACAGAATACGCTGCGAGATGCATTGGTCGCGGGTATCAACTTAAATATATTTAATAATCATGCCGACCGGATCAGTATGGCGAATATTGCCCAGATCGTAAACGTGTTACAATCGGTGATTCTAACAAAAGAACATAAAATGGTCAGAACCCCAACCTACCATATTTTCAAAATGTACAATGTTCACCAAGATGCGAATCTCGTTCCTATTGAGTTTGAAACCGAGAATTATGAGTTCAAAGGTGAATCAATTCCGGCTTTGACCGCATCGGCATCAGAGAAGAATGGGGTAACCAGCATGACGATAACTAATGCCCACCCTACAAAGGCAATTCCTCTCGATTGTCAGCTTGGAAAAAATTTCGAATCGGCCACTGCAAAAATTGTTACGAGCAAAAAAATTACGGACTACAACGATTTTAGCAAAAATGAGAAAGTTTTTATCTCAGATTTTAATGTCGGGGACATAAATAACAATGCTTTAAAAATCGAAATTCCAGAACATAGCGTAATCTTAGTACAGCTCGAATGAATTTAATTTAATTTTCCCCATCCAACATTTAAAATCGTCTTGTTATACCAAGTAAGTTAGAGAAAAAAGAAAACACAAACACAAATACAAATGCCAAAATCAAATACAAGAGGTATTCTCGACCAAAGCATATTGAATTTAAATTTTGTATTTGAATTTGAACTTTAAAGACATGAACCTATTCAATGTATACCCACTGTACGATGTAACCCCGGTTTCTGCTGAGGGTATCGTGGTCACCGACGACAAAGGCCAGACCTATCTCGATTTCTATGGAGGGCATGCCGTTATCTCGATTGGGCATTCCCATCCACATTACGTTAAACGGTTGAAAAACCAGTTGGATAAAATCGGGTTTTATAGCAATTCCATTAAAAACCCACTCCAAAAGGAGCTTGCCACCAAATTAGGAGTACTTTCCGGCTGTGAAGACTACAACCTATTTCTCTGTAATTCGGGGGCCGAGGCCAATGAAAATGCATTAAAAATGGCCTCTTTTCATACAGGAAAATCGAAGGTCATTGCCTTTAAAAATGGATTTCATGGAAGAACTTCGGCAGCCGTTGCGGCTACCGACAACCCAAAAATAAATGCCCCGATCAACCAACAACAAAAAGTAACTTTTCTCCCTTTAAATGACTTGGAGCTTTTTCAAAAGGAAATCGAAAAAGGTGATGTCTGCGCAGTTATTTTAGAGGCTATTCAGGGTGTCGGCGGATTGGATGAGCCGTCCACAGCATTTTATCAAAAAATAGCCAAGCTATGCAAGGCCCATAAAGTTGCGTTGATTGCCGACGAAGTTCAGTCGGGGTTTGGTCGAAGCGGGAAGTTCTTTGGTTTCCAGCACCATAATATTAAACCGGATATCATATCCATCGCAAAGGGAATGGGTAATGGCTTCCCCGTAGGCGGCATCTTAATTCATGAAGACATTAAGGCTTCCTTTGGCCTTTTGGGCACGACCTTTGGCGGAAATCATTTGGCCTGTGCCGCAACCATGGCGGTATTGGAGGTTTTGGAAGATGAACAGTTGATAGAAAATGCAGCGAAGTTAGAAGCGTATTTTAGGGGTAAAGCTTCAGAAATATCCCAAGTAAAAAAAGTCAAGGGCAGAGGATTGATGCTTGGTCTTGAATTCGATTTTGAAGTCGCCGACCTGAGAAAACGGCTGATTCACAATCAGCATCTCTTTACAGGTGGTGCAAAAGATAAATTTGTGTTACGAATTCTACCGGCCCTGAACATCACGGAAGGGCATATCGATACGCTTTTCGAAGCCCTAAAAAAGGAACTATTATGAATGCAGTATTGAATATTCAACAGCGCAATGCCGTGCTGAAGACCATGGCCGAATTGCTCGAACAAGAACGGGAAGCGATTCTAGATGCCAATAAAATCGATATGGAAAGCTATTCGGGCGATGACTTGGCCATGCACGATCGCCTGAAGGTTAACCATACCAAAATCGATGGCATGATACTTTCGTTGCAGCAATTGGTGGGTCAAGACGACCCGCTGCATGTCGAACGATTTCAATTTACCCATGATAACGGCATGCAGGTCATTAATAAGACAGCTCCCTTCGGAACTGTGTTAATTATCTACGAATCACGACCCGATGTTACTATCGAGGCCGCAGGCATCGCTTTTAAATCAGGGAATAAAATTTTATTGAAAGGTGGCAAAGAATCGCTGAATAGCAATGTGGTATTGCTATATCTGTGGCATAGGGCCTTGGAAGAACATGAAGTTGATACCGACTGGGTGACCTATCTGCAGTTTAATAGAAACGAAACTCAAGCTTTTCTTGAAAAACCGACACAAAAGGTAGATTTAATTGTTCCCAGGGGCGGTGAAAAATTAATCGCCTTTGTAAAAAATCATGCCACTTGCCCTGTAATCGTGAGTGGCCGGGGAAACAATTTCGTTTATGTAGACCGGGAAGCAGACCTACAGATGGCGGTCGATATTATCATCGACGCCAAGACAGCTAAAATATCCGCCTGTAACGCTTTGGACAAAGTTTTGATTGCCTCCGATATGCCACGGAAACAACATTTGGTGCAGCATCTGATTCAAGAATTGAAAAAACACGACGTGACTATTTATACGGAAGCTGCTTTCTTAAGTTTAGAGGATACCGACCCCATTGAGGACGACAACATTTGGTTCGAAGAGTTTTTGGACTATAAGATAGTTATCGGTCAAGTTGATAATGTCGAAGAAGCAATACAAAAAATAAATACGTATGGTGGTGGCCATTCGGCATCTATTGTTACTGCAAGTTCAAGCAAAGCGGAAACTTTTATGCAAAGCGTAGATGCCGCTGCGGTTTATCATAATGCCTCCACTCGTTTTACCGATGGCGGTCAATTTGGTTTGGGCGGAGAACTCGCCATAAGCACCGATAAGTTGCACCAAAGAGGACCGATCGGGCTGCAGCATTTGGTGACGAATAAATGGTATGTAAAGGGAAATGGACAGGTACGACGGTAGACCTGCAAGGTACTTGCCTACCGGCAGGCAGGTGAGCGAGGCACGAGCGATCCTGGCAGGTCTACTTCTATACCTCGAATCAAATACAAAAGGTCTGAAAAAGACCTTGCCGATTGAAAAAATGAAAGATGAGACCTGTCAGGTTTCAAAAACTTGACAGGTCTAAGACGAATAGATTCCCGTCTTCACGGGAATGACAGAAAGGTATAGTAATGAAGAAAAGAATTTTATTAAAAATAGGCTCGAACACCTTAACAAAGGAAACCGACCAAATTTCCCGGGGAAAAATTGAGGATATCGGGCGTCAGGTGGCTTCCTTAAGAAACGAGTACGAGTTTGTTATTGTTAGCTCAGGCGCTATTGCAGCCGCCAAACAGTTCGTAAAATTGGAACACAACGGAGAAGAAATTAATGTAAAACAGGCCTTGGCCGCTATAGGCCAGCCCCATTTGATGCGTATGTTCCAAGAAAATTTTAGGGAACTGGGGCTTTTTGCAGCCCAATGTCTATTATCGTATTCCGATTTTGAAAATCCGAGGGCAAAGGCGAACATTAAGAACACAATAGATATCTTGGTCGCCAACAACTTTATTCCCATCATCAACGAAAACGATACGGTGGCAGCAGACGAGATACAGTTCGGCGACAACGATAAGTTAGCTGCACTTACCGCAGCTTTACTAAAAGTTGACTTGCTATTGATAGCTACCAATACTGATGGAATCTACACCAAAGACTCTTTAGAAAACGGGCAACCACAAACCATATCTGAAGTTTCAGTCGCGGGAGGTTTGGTACAGGAAATTAGTACATCAAAATCTTCTCATGGCACGGGAGGTATGTCTTCAAAAATCGAAGCGGCAACCATTGCGCAACAGGTGGGTATCGAAACCTGGATCGTCAACGGTTTAAAAGATAATTTTATTTCGGATGCCCTGACAGGCTCCAGTAACCATACCAAAATAAAATAATGAAACATTACAGCTCGATTCAGGATATCGATTCATTAGACGATTGGGTGGCCAAGGCCCGACAACTGAAAAAAAAGCCTAGGGAATTCGACAACTTAGGTAAGGGCAAGACCATTGGTCTGTTATTTTTCAATAACAGTCTTCGAACCCGTTTGAGTACCCAAAAAGCAGCAATGAACCTAGGTATGGAGACGATAGTCATGAACTTTGGAAGTGAAGGATGGGCATTGGAGTATGCCAACGGCACGGTAATGAACCAAGGCACTTCGGAGCATATTAAAGAAGCGGCACAGGTCGTTTCACAGTATTGCGATATTATTGCCATTCGTGCTTTTGCGGGATTAAAGGAAAAAGCCAAAGACGAGGCCGAACTGGTCTTGAGCGGCTTCAAAAAATACGCAAGCGTTCCTGTCGTGAATATGGAGAGTTCCGTGGGGCATCCTTTGCAGGCTCTGGCGGATGCCATTACCTTGGCAGAACAGAATACGAAAAAAAGACCCAAGGTGGTACTTTCTTGGGCACCACATCCGAAGGCGTTACCACATGCGGTTGCAAATTCATTTGTTGAGATGATGCAGTTACAGGATGCCGAGTTTGTAATCACCCATCCGATCGGCTATGAACTGAACCCTGAAATCACTGAAGACAGCGCCATTGAATACAATCAACATAAGGCCTACGAAAATGCCGATTTTATTTATGTTAAAAATTGGAGCAGCTATTCGGATTACGGCAAAATTCTCCATCAAAACAAAGATTGGATGATGACCCAAAAGAAGTTGGGCGATGCCAAATTTATGCACTGTCTCCCCGTACGTAGAAATGTAGTAGTTGAAGATGCCGTTTTGGACGGGGAACAATCTTTGGTTATCGAACAGGCAAACAATCGAACCTATTCGGCTCAGATTGTTCTAAAAAAAATTCTGGAATCTCTTTAGCCGCCATTCATGTCAAAAAAACTAGACCAAAAAGTATGTATCGTCACTGGAGCGACCAGTGGCATGGGAAAGGCCATTGCTGAAAAGTTCTATCAAGAGGGCGCTAAATTGATTCTTTCGGGGCGCAATGAAGATAGAGGAAGCGCTTTAGCGGCACAATTAGAGGGTTCCTTTTTTTTACCGGGCGATGTCAGTGAGTCTTCCTACAACGCTGAATTGGTAGAAGCCGCTCTCGAAAATTTCGGACAACTCGATGTACTTTCCATTAACGCAGGAATCTTGGGCTTGGGGAGTGTTATCGATTTACCCGAAACCGTCTGGCACCAAACCTTGAATACGAACTTGAGCGCTATTTTCTATCTATCAAAGCACGCCATACCGCATTTACAAAAAGACGGTGGAAATATTTTGGTCAATGCTTCGATTGCAGCTTTTAAGAGTTTTCCCAACCACCCGGCCTATTGTGCCTCGAAAGCGGCATCGGTTGCGTTGGTGAAACAAATGGCGGTGGAATACGCACCAAAAATCAGGGTCAATGCTATTTGTCCCGGTCCTGTCGACACCCCGCTCCTATGGGATTCTGCACAAGCTTTCCCCAACCCCAAAACGGCTGTAGAAAATGCCGGGAAATCTACTTTAATGCAGCGCTTGGGTACTGTTGAAGATATTGCCAAAGCGGCATTGTTCATGGTATCGGACGCATCTTCATGGGTTACCGGAACGACAATGACCATTGACGGAGGAATTATAAATACTTGATATTAAACTAGTTAAACCCTTAAGAGAAGAAAAATTCGGTATCCCTTAGAACTTAAGTCTGTTGAAAAGAAAAACCTAGAAATTAATGTTACCTAAAAATGATAATTCGAATCAAGAGCACCTCCCCCTAGGGGAGGCTAGGAGGGGCTTATCCATAGTCAAAATCGGTGGAAACGTCATCGAGAACAAGACAGCGCTTTCAAAGTTCTTATCGATTTTTTCTCAAATAGACGGACTTAAAATACTGGTGCACGGTGGCGGCAAACTAGCAACCGAACTCTCAAAAAAACTGGGCATTGAGCCAAAAATGATAGGAGGCCGACGCATTACCGATGCTCAATCCCTTGATGTAATTACTATGGTTTACGGCGGGTTGACGAACAAAAAGATAGTAGCTGGTTTACAATCACATAATTGCAACGCGGTGGGCATGAGCGGCGCCGATGGAGATACCGTTAGGGCTCACAAAAGACCGGTAAAGGAAATAGATTACGGCTTTGCAGGCGACGTCGAAGGTGTAAACGCAGGTTTACTTTCCCATTTTCTGACTTTGGGGCTGACCCCGGTTTTCTGTGCCATGACCCACGACGGTAAAGGGCAGCTCTTGAATACTAACGCCGACACCATTGCCGCTGAATTGGCCATTGGTATGAGCGAGCTTTACGAAACCACCCTCTATTATTGCTTTGAAAAAAAAGGCGTGTTGCTCGATGTCAACGATTCAAACTCTGTGGTACAACATATCGATACCGAGACCTATCAGAGTCTTTTGAAAAAAAATATCATTGCCGATGGAATGCTTCCTAAAATGACGAATTGTTTCCATGCGCTGAACCATAAGGTTGAAAAAGTTTGTATTGGCGACGTTTCGATGTTAGCCAAAACTGACGCCATTTTTACCACCCTTACCCTATAATAATGAATCAAAAACAACTTACCGAAGCGGCTATCGAATTATTGAAGGAATTGATTTCCATTCAATCTTTTTCCTCCGAAGAAGACAAGACCGCCGATGCCATCGAAAATTGGTTGAAACGATTCGAGATTCCGTTTCAACGAAAAATGAACAATGTCTTTGCGGTCAACAAGCATTTTGACGAGAGCAAACCAACGCTTTTATTAAATTCGCACCACGACACGGTAAAACCGAACTCGGCGTATACGAAAGACCCCTTCAATCCACATATAGAAGACGGAAAGCTTTTTGGTCTGGGCAGTAACGATGCAGGTGGGGCACTGGTGTCTTTATTGGCCACATTTACCCATTTTTATGGTGAGGAAAACCTGAACCATAATATTTTGATGGTCGCCTCGATGGAGGAGGAAAGTTCCGGGGAAAACAGTTTACGCGGATTGCTTCCAAACCTGCCTAAAATCGATGTGGCCATAGTGGGCGAACCTACCTTGATGGATTTGGCAATCGCCGAAAAAGGTCTGGTCGTATTCGATGCCCAAATAAAGGGAACACCCTCGCACGCTGCACATCCGAACGATAACAGCGCTATTTACAATACTATCGAAGTTTTGGAATGGTTCAAAAATTACAAATTTGAAAAAGTATCCGAAGCTTTGGGAGAAGTCAAGTTAACGGTCACTCAAATTAATGGTGGAAGCCAGCACAATGTGGTACCGGCACAAGTTGATTTGGTTATCGATGTTCGCGTTAACGACAAGTATACCAATGCCGAGATTGCCGAAATCCTAAAAAAGGAAGCCCCCTGCGGACTGCAAGAAAGGGGTTTAAAATTGAACTCCTCCGCAATTGCGCAAGACCATCCTTTGGTGCAATCGGGTATCGCATTGGGCAGAAAGACCTATGGCTCCCCTACCCTATCAGATCAAGCGGCATTGACCTGCCAATCGCTGAAATTGGGGCCAGGGGATAGTACCCGCTCCCACTCTGCGGACGAATTTATTTATGTACGTGAAATCGAGGAAGGGATTGATTTGTATATTCGAATGTTGGATGGATTCCTGAAAAAATAAACACAAACACAAATGTCAAATACAAAACCAAAATTTTGTATTTGAACTTGGGTATCGTACCCTTAATGTCGCGATACATATCGGGATCAGGGGCGTGAAAACCCAAGTCATAATAAACATATTTACTAATATTCAAGAGATTCCCGTCTTCACGGGAATGAAAACAACATAGTTATGCGACTCTGGGACAAAGGCTTTAGTACCGATAAAAAAATAGACCACTTCACCGTAGGCAACGATCGCGAGCTTGATTTACATTTGGCAAAATACGATGTAATCGCCTCAAAAGCGCACGCTAAAATGTTGGGGAAAATAGGTATTTTGACCCAAGCTGAAACGGATTCATTGGTCTCTGAACTGAATAATATTTCGAATTCTATTGAGCGAGGGAATTTTCATATTGAGGATGATTTTGAAGATATGCACTCTAAAATAGAGTTCCTACTCACCGAAAAATTAGGTGATACGGGGAAAAAAATCCATACGGCACGCTCACGGAACGATCAGGTGTTGGTCGCAATGCATTTGTACCTGAAAGATGAACTTAGCGAAATCAAATCGCAGACCAAGACTCTTTTTGACCTGCTCATGGACTTAGCGGAAGAACATAAAGCAGTATTGCTTCCCGGCTATACCCATTTACAAATCGCAATGCCCTCCTCGTTCGGGCTTTGGTTCTCGGCCTATGCAGAAAGCCTTATCGACGATCTTTATTTTATCGATGCCGCATATAAAGTTGCGGACCAGAATCCTTTGGGCAGCGCTGCGGGTTATGGTAGTTCCTTCCCTGTCAACAGAAGTTTCACTACAAAAGAAATGGGCTTCGATACTTTAAAATACAATGTCGTAGCCGCCCAGATGGGCCGGGGTAAGGTCGAAAAAGCAACTGCATTCGGAATGGCGAGTATTGCTTCTACCCTATCCAAATTGGCTATGGATATCTGTCTGTACATGAGCCAGAACTTTGATTTTATCTCTTTTCCGGATGAATTGACGACGGGATCCAGTATCATGCCACATAAAAAGAATCCCGATGTTTTTGAACTGGTTCGGGCCAAATGCAACAAACTGCAAGCGGTACCCAATCAACTTACGTTGGTTATCAACAATCTACCAAGTGGGTACCACCGCGACCTGCAACTGGTCAAGGAAATTATCGTACCCGCTATTCAAGAAATGAAAGCCTGTTTAGAAATTTTGACTTTCAGCCTGAAGGAAATCCGCGTAAACAATAACATTTTAGAAGACCCAAAATACGATTATCTTTTTAGCGTAGATACTTTGAACGAATTGGTTCAGAACGGAATGCCATTTCGGGATGCCTATAAAAAAATGGGGCAGGAAATTCAAGAAGGTACTTTTAAGCCCAAACGTGATATTGAACATTCCCATGAAGGTAGTTTGGGGAATCTTCGTTTGGAAGAGATTCTGGAAAAGATGAAAAAAATATAGATTTTATAATTATTCATTATTTTCGGATTGCTGCTCGCTATCTTCTTCATTCTCTTTCTTGATTTGTTTGAATGCTTTTTGCAGTATTTCTTTAGAAGCCGCTGGCAATCTTTGTTCCTTCGCTAACTCAGGTTCAAAACTGAGGTGGGAATAAAATGGATAATGATCGGATCCCACGTGATTACCCAACTGAACATCCATGATACGAAACTCGGCCGATGTAAAAATGTGGTCCAAAGGCCAACGCGTAATCCATTTGTTAGCATTGTACGTACTGAAAAAGCCCCTTCCTTTTCTTAAATCCAATAATCCGCTTGCCTTTTGAAATAATGAAGTGGTCTCGGACCAAGCTACGTCATTGAAATCTCCAAGCACAATAACCGGCAACGATGATTGATTGGCCAAATACGCAATTTTCATCATTTCGGCGTCGCGATCGACCGAAGATGGATTGTGTTGTGGTGTAGGCGGTGCAGGATGAATGGCATAGATTTGCACGGTATCTTTAGACGGCAGCAAAACCTTGGCATGAATCGATGGGATTGTATCCTCTACTAGATAGTGTATTCCGGCCTCGAATAACTTGAACTTTGAATATAAAGACATACCATAGGTATTCTCAAGAGGTACCGAGATTGTATGATCGTATTTCTTCAAGAACTCGGTATTCAGTTTATCTATCCAATTTTCGTTAGTCTCGGTAAAAACCATCAGGTCTGCGTCAAAGTGCTTAGCTTCTGAAATCGCCTTACTAAAATTTTTATTTTTCTGTAGTACGTTAGAAGTGTAAATTTTAATACTTTCTTCGGCATTTACATCGCCTTCTAAAACTTCATGTTGTGAAAATGCCGTATAAGGATAAATCTTTACGCCCTGAAAAAATAAACAGGCCGATAATGAAATTACAAATACATAATCGAGTTTCTGCCTTATTTCAAATCTCAAAAAATAGAATAATAAAGCAAATAGGGTAAGGAGTGTCAACTGCAGATGGGGAAAGTCGAATATTCGAACCGACCAATTATCAATAGGGATAAAGGGGAAAATGGTAAGGACTATGGCAACGATGCCGAAAATTCTGAGCGCTAACTTCAAATTCATAGGTTGATTGGTCATCATAAATATAAGGGTTCAATTTCAATTATTTATGAGCTACATCCAAATCGGATAGAAAATGCCGTACCGAAAAAAGCGCTCTACCTATACTGGATAATTTAACTCGGTTTCAAACGCATTGCTATTTAGATTTAGATGATGGCACGCTATCCTAGGAAAGCCTGACTAAAGATAGCCAAGCTACAAAACACTTCGTTGTTAGATTCTCTAAAAATTTGGATTATGTAGTAAAAAGTCATCGGTGCTTGTAACACTCTAAAACCAAAAATTTTTTATTCAAGCAATGGCCAAACGATTGCAGATGTTTGTTGTCCCAACCTTCAAAATCCAGGGATAGAATCATCAAAGTTGAAATTATTTTTAAAGTATATTCGTAATCTAAAAAAGTTTCATAAAATGAAAAGGTTGATTCTCGGATTTAGTTTTATCAATATTTTCGCTTTCTTTTACCCCAACCTTTCAAATGCCCAAGACACCTACCAAAGAAACGCTTCGGCCGATGTACGAGGCTATATTTTCAACCTCACTCTAAATGATGAAAACAATGAAATAAATGGGGAAGCCCTGGTTACGGTAGCTTTTAAAAATGAGGCCAACACCTTTGCTTTGGACCTCATTGGGAAGTCCGAAAATTATGGTATGGAGGTGACCCATGTTTTTGAAGGGGAAAACCCCGCGAGCTACAGTTTCAATCAGAATAAAATTAAAATCGTACCGGCTACTTCCGGAGAGAAAACAAGAACTTTTAAAATCGAGTACAATGGCGTTCCAGAACGAGGATTGGTCATCGACACCACAAAATTCGGGCAGCGCTCTTTCTTTGGGGACAATTGGCCCAACTTGGCCCGGCACTGGCTGCCCTCGGTCGACCACCCTTACGACAAGGCTACTATTGAATTTCGCATTACGGCACCCGATCATTATGACGTTGTCGCTACAGGAGAAAAAATAGAGGAGAGCTATCTGAAAGATGGCCTTAAACTGACCACCTACAAAGAGCCCGCGCCGGTAGCAATGAAGGTGGTGACCATCGGTGTGACCAAGTTCGCCACTAGGTTATTGGATGAAGTTTATGGTATACCGGTAACGGCCTGGGTCTATCCCGAAAACCGATTGGACGGTTTTTCGGACTATAAAGTCGCTACGAATGTGCTGAAATATTTTATCGATAACATTGGCCCCTACTCCTACGCGAAATTGGCCAATATGCAGGCAAAAACGCAGTGGGGCGGTCTAGAAAATGCCGGAACCATCTCCTACTTCGAGAACTCGGTCAATGGCAAAAATGAGGTAGAAGGCCTTATCGCCCATGAAATCGCGCACCAGTGGTTTGGCGATTCCGCCAGTGAAAACGACTGGAACCATGTCTGGCTCAGCGAGGGTTTTGCTACCTATTTTGCCATTCTTTACCAAGAAAACGTCTATGGCGATACAAAAAGAAAAGAGGAACTGCTGTTGGACAGAAAACAGATTATCGACTACTATCAAAAAAATCCCTCACCTATCGTAGATCCGACGATTACCGACCCCATGAAAGTACTTAGTGTCAATACCTATCAAAAAGGGGGTTGGGTATTGAATATGCTACGCCATAAACTAGGCGATGGCCTTTTTTGGGAAGGTATACGTACCTACTATAAACGTTTTCGGAACGCAAATGCCCTAACTGCAGATTTTCAAAAAGTGATGGAAGAGGTTTCCGGTGAAAACTTGGACACTTTTTTCCAACAGTGGATATTCACCAAAGGATACCCCGAAATACAATCGAATTGGAGTTATGCAAGCGGTAAAACAAAGGTTTCTATAAAACAACTTCAAAAGCATCATACGTTTCAGTTTCCCTTGGAAATCGGAATCGTTCAAAATGGGCAGCTTGTACTTAGGCAGATTAAGGTCACCTCAAAAGACCAAGAGTTCGAGATTACGACCAAAGCCAAACCCGACGCCATCGTTCTCGATCCGGAAACTTGGTTGTTGTTCGCGGAAAAAAACTAACGATACTGCAAAGTATTCGAAGTGTTGCAAAGAACATTTAATGACGGATTCCGAAAAACTGAAAATAAAAAAGTTGCACCTACAACTGGCAAACGAACGTGAACCAAATAAAACATATTGCCCTTCAGAAGTAGCGCGTAAATTAGATGTCAAAAATTGGCGTGAGCATATGGATAATGTTCGAAATGTCGCAGATGAACTGATTGCCGAAAACAGACTTGAAGTTCTTCAAAAAGGTAAAACGCTACAAGAAAAAGCTTCCAAAGCTTTGGGGGCCATCCGCCTTCGGAAAAAAATATTATAAAAGCCCTACTATACAGAAAGTAATACCAACGAAACATAATCACATCGTTTTTGAACATTTATTCCTACATTTAAGTATTCCCTTACAAACCATCGTTGATTCCAAACTGTCTAATCTTCCTTCTTTATCCTATTAAAAACGGAATTTAAATCCGAGCTTAAAACCTTTAATACATATCACCATGAAACTGAAAGTTGCCGAGTACAATATGGAGTGGATGAAATATCTTTTTGTAAACGGCTTACCAATCAATGTACCGCCACCTGCCAACAAACCAGAAGAAGACTGGAACGAGCAAGAAGCCTTGACCGTCAAAAGCCAGCGACTTATTACGGTTCTAAGACATATAGATGCTGATATAATTGCCGTAGTAGAAGGGCCTGACACATTAGCCAATGGCTCAAAGACCGCCAAGGCCCAACTAGAGGCTTGGATGACAACCTTTAATCTGACCAATCGAAACTATAAGGTTATTGAAGGTTTTACCTCAAGAGGTCAACAAGAATTGTGTGCAATTTACGATGCCGACAAATTAATTGTTGAACACACACCTGAGGGCAACAACAGTTTTAACGAACCCTTTTTGGCCGATACTTTGGAGCAAAGCATCAAGGAGCAGTACAAACACTTTCGACCGCCTGTTGAACTGACCATTAAAAATAAGGCCGATCAGAAAAAACTGTTTAAAATGATCATAGCGCATGCCAAGTCTAAAGGCATCTTCGACCGGGTAGACTACGCACGATATGAACACCTATCAGATTTAAATAGACGAAAGCTCTATGCCGAATGCATGCATATGAGACAAAGGGCCGATAAATGGATCAAGGAGGGTGACAAGGTATTGGTAACCGGTGATATCAATGATGGTATGGGAAGTGATTTCTATGAGAACCGTTTTGGCAAAAGCGCCATCGAAATCTTGCTTGGCACGGTCTACGAACCCGAACTCATACTGAAAAGTGCCTTAGGTAAACCGAAGCTTGGCAAATATGGCTTTTCTCCAAGTTCGAGTTCGTTTACCGATACGATTACAAAAAACTGGTTTACGGTACTGATCGACCATATTTTGGTCAGTCAAGATATCAAAATCGATAGTAGTGGGGTGTTGAACCCGTTCATCGAACCCAGTGTTACTAATCTTGACCAACCCTTGAAGGATGCTCTGAAAAAGGGTTCAGATCATTTTCCGGTATATGCGGTTATCGAGGTCTGATGCATTTTACCCCAGTCTTTTCCGTGTTGCAAAGCGTTGTATTACAAATAGCTTTTATCTATTAACCGAGTTCGATTATTACGACAAACATAGGTCATTGTTTATCGGCGTTTTTATAAAACAACGTGTCACATCGAGCGCAGTCGAACGGTCAATCGGTGCAAATCGTCTCCCAGAAGAAGGTCTCGACCACGCTCGACCTGACAACGGCTGATTAAAACCATTATTATCGGTTAGTTATCAATCGACTCAGGTATTAACAAGGTGTTTGGGCTTTATAATATAATGCAGCTAGCGACTACAATAAGCTTTACGTCCGAAATTACGATTCACCACGCCGATTTTCTTGGTAGATTGACTTTGCACTGTTCGATTTTATCGATTAAAAACGCAAATACCAGCAGCCTCACTTCCTATAATTAAACGCACACCCTCATCTTCAGCACATTCACAACAAATATTTTTCTCGGGAAGATGTGACTTCTATTTTTGGTTAACCTACGATTACCTACAAATAGTTATTTACGTACGCCCAAATCATGAGAAAAACAATTGTCCCGATCTTATCATGCCTATTCCTTGGCTGTAGTTCTGATTTAGAAGATTTCCCTATTGAGGAAATTTCCGTAAAAACCGAGAAAAACTTAATTGAAAACGAAAACAGCGCACCTGTTATCGATGTCAAATCCTACATCATCAATGAACATTCCGAGGTGGGCGTTTCCATCGGTTTTATAGCTGCGAACGATAAAGATGGCGACGAAATAACCTACGCTGTCGCATCTGAAGAAGATTTTGTTATCGATGAAAATACGGGAGAGTTAAAGATTGGTGCATCATTAGAACTCGATTATGAAACTACCCAAAACATACCATTCAAAATTTCGGCATTTGATGGTCAGCACGTTACCGAAGAGGAGTTTACCCTATCAATCGCCGATATTAACGAAGCCTCACTTTTGACCGACGAGCAAAAAGAACTCATTAGCTATTTTCAACAGCTTGTCTTTTGGAAAGGAGACCACAGCTCCGGCTCCGATTTTAGTCAAAAATGGGGCAGTACTATGAAATTACATCTTTCCGGAACGATTTCCGATGAATTTAAGACAACCGTTGAAGAGGTAATCGCCGAATACAATACTTTACTAGCTGATAGCGATTTTAGCATCTCCCTTGTAGATGAGGCCAATGACGCCAACGCAGACTTATTTTTTGGCACCAAGGAAGAAGTCGAGGAGGTTTGGCCCGATATGTACGACAAAGTCAAAAACGGCATGTACAGCGGCTACGCAATCACCCCTTCTGAAAACTCTGTTTTAGTGTCAAGTCGTATCTGGATCTCGAATCCTATGGAGGTATTATTGAAACATGAGCTCGGCCATGCCCTTGGCTTTGGTCATTCGAACAAATGCGATGACGAACGCAGCTTTCTATGTTCCAAAATAAGCTCAAAAAACGATTTCCTGCCCATTGAAGAAGAAGTTATTCGTTTGCACTATGATTCTCAAATTCCTGCCGGCCTCACGGAAACTGAAATCCAAGAGATACTGGCCAATTTGATTTTCAATGAAAATTGATTCCGGGTTACTAAAAAGGACTCAATTGCCAAAAGGCAGCCGTGCGAAAATCTTCCCAATAAACAAACAAGAAATGATTAAAAACCTACTTTGTATTTTCCTGGTCTTGGCCGGAATTACCGCTACCGCACAGACGACCCCCATTCCCGACCCCAATTTTGAACAGTTTCTTGTCGACGAAGGTATCGACACCAATGGAATTAACGGAAACATTCTTGACGTTGATGCTCAAGCGGTAACCGTACTAAACCTAAGTACCCTTAATAGGATAATTGATATTACGGGTATTAATGCATTCAGGGCTTGCCAATCTGGAAGATTTTAGTATCGGTGGTTGGCGAAGCAATGTGGCCGTAGTACTAACGAGTACAACAACACT
>ENA-ORXM01000799-ORXM01000799.1-marine-metagenome-genome-assembly--contig:-NODE-799-length-49320-cov-4.020226_pt1 | contig 49320 bp, 42 predicted proteins | sample MGYA00237867_ERZ511480 | MGnify/ENA primary metagenome ERZ511480 (study PRJEB26309, sample SAMN06266103) | marine metagenome | isolation source: Algal blade | place: United Kingdom:Sidmouth, United...
AAGGTCGTTATACGGTCACGGTGGACGATTTGGTTCAAGGCAGCCGCCACGAAGACGCTATTTGTCGTGTCACACTGCCTGTAGATGTTCACGCAACAAGTCAGCAAGACGCGGCTGTCAGCCGTGAAGGTGTCGTATCTCAGCCATACGACATTCCATTAAGGGCACTGATTGCGCAGGACGTTAAAGGGTTACTTATGGCGGGGCGTTGCATCAGCGGCGACTTCTTGGCTCACGCGAGCTACCGTGTGACAGGAAACGCTGTCTCTATGGGACAAGCAGCGGGCGCAACCGCTGCGCTAGCCTCGAGACTAAACCTTCTACCTCATGAAGTTCCTTGGGAGAAGGTCAGAAAAGCACTGTTTGGTCTGACCGGGGGTAGGTCTGTCACGCCACCGATTGACGATAGGGAGTCGTTATATGTCTGAGAGGTCGAAAATGTCTTCCATATGTCTGCTTAAGCAGTCCAAGTGCTTTACACAGATATCATCCGTACATTAATGACAATTTTGATATTAGTGATTATTTTCACGATACTGCCGTGCGTGAAACTTTTATTTCGTCTAGACCATTTGATTATGGTTTAACGGGTCGTTTTACGTTAAGCTCCCAAGTAATGAATGCTCAAACCTTCTTATCTATTTCTGAAGAAGTACGCTCAGCTGTCAACGCTAACCGCGCTGTCGTCGCCCTCGAGTCCACCATCATCTCGCACGGGATGCCCTATCCGCAAAACGTTGAAACGGCACGTTCGCTAGAAACAATTATCCGTGATGAGGGTGCTGTGCCTGCAACGGTGGGGATTATTGACGGAAAGATTTGTATTGGCTTAGATAATGCGGCGCTCGAGCGCCTTGGGCGCGACCCTGACGTTATTAAGGTAAGTCGCCGCGACCTGCCTTATGCGCTCTCGAGTGCGCAAACAGGCGCAACTACCGTAGCGGCGACGATGATTTGCGCGGCCCTTGCGGGTATACGCATTTTTGCTACAGGTGGTATTGGCGGGGTTCACCGTGGCGGCGAAGACTCGCTTGATATTTCCGCAGACCTGCAAGAGTTGAGCCAAACGAATGTCGCGGTGGTCTGCGCTGGGGTCAAGTCGATTTTAGACATTGGTCGTACGCTCGAGGTTTTGGAAACGTTAGGTGTTCCCGTAATTGGTTACGGGACAGACGAGTTTCCAGCTTTTTATACCCGCAGTAGCGGTTTCGGTGTCGACTACGAACTCGGTACCCCCGAAGCTGTTGCTGCGCTAATAGATACCAAATGGACGCTGGGCTTAGACGGCGGAATTTTGCTAGCAAACCCCGTACCCGAGGGAGACACTATGCCCGACAGCGAGATAAATACCGCTATTGACACGGCGCTGTCGGAAGCTGGTAGTAAGGGTATTCAAGGGAAAGAGGTCACACCCTTTTTGCTCGGGCGCATCAAAGACCTGACAGATGGGAGCAGCTTGCAAACCAATATCGCACTGGTTGAGAATAATGCTCGAGTCGCCGCGCAGATTGCCGTGGCGCGGGCAGAGCGGCACTCCTGATGCCTCACAAACTCATTCTCTTTGATATTGATGGAACCCTGCTACTCTCCAAAGGTGCAGGGCCACGCGCAATGCTACAGGCGGGACAAAGGCTATTTGGCGAAAGCTTTATTTTCGAGGTCAACACCGCAGGGAAAATTGATACGCAAATTTTCGCGGAACTTGTGGGGTTAAATTCACATCTATCGTTTGCTCACGAGCAGGACAGATTTAGGGATTCCTATCTCGAGCTTTTAACGCAAGAACTAGGTGTGGGGACGGCGTATACGCTACCTGGCGTTCTCGCACTACTTGCAACACTGCGAGAAAAAAACGATGTGACGCTCGGTCTGCTAAGCGGAAACTACAGCCTTGCCGCGCCTATCAAACTCCGCGCGGCAGGACTCGAGCCCGACTGGTTCCCTGTTACAGCCTTTGGCGACGAAGCCGAGACCCGCGCTGGCCTTGTTCCTGTAGCCATGAGAAAATATGAGGGTTTGAGCGGTACGCCGATAAGTACGGCGGATGTCATCATTGTTGGCGATACCCCGCTGGATGTTGCGTGTGCGCATGATAATGGTTGTGTCGCAGTTGCTGTTGCAACAGGGCAGTTTTCAAAATCCGAACTACTCGAGACGGGTGCCGATTTGGTACTCGGGGATTTGTCTGACCCCTCTCCCCTTTTTATCCTACTTGAAAAAGATTAGGACAACACTATTAGACAATGGTCCGCTACATCTAATTTTATAAACTTACTTTGAGGTAAAAACTAAGGCGTATTACCTTGTTTCATCGTAAGAGATATAGCTACGAACACAGCCGTTAATGCTAATACAATAGTGGTAACCCGCCAGTTACCACTCGACACCGCTCTAATTAGAAATATTGCCCCAACCAAGCCGACACCAATAGCAACACCTTTCTGCCATAACCTCATAGTTCTATCGAATTTCATTTCTACATTATAGCGAAAACATCAATTTATTCTGAAGGAGTAGCGACGAAATATCAATTCAATAGGTAAGTGATTTATTTCACGATGCTTGGGTTCGTGAATTTTTTGTTTCTTCAAAGTATCGCGTTCTCTCTAGCTTGTTTGTTAGCATAAGCCATGTCCACAAATCACCTCAGCGTACTTCCTGGTTTACTTATGAGTGGTGTACAGGCGATAGTGAAGGTGTATTTTAGTGCGTGACGCTGTATACGGTAAACAAAATGCCCTAACGATAAGGTGGCAACAGGCGTTGTGAGTTGTGATGTTGAGTTGCGCAACCAGGACAGCGTGACAATCGCCCTTTATACGATTCTGACCCTTGTCACTAGAGACGAGGACGCTTAAACCGTGGCAACACCTATCCTTATGCCTAAACAGGGAAACAGCGTTGAGAGCTGTCTGATTCTAGAGTGGAAGAAAAAACTTGGGGAGGCGGTGGCGCCGGGCGAGGTTCTGCTTGAGGTTGAAACTGATAAAGCTGTGATTGAGGTCGAGAGTCCTGCGGAGGGCATCTTACTCGAGACCTTCTACAAAGCGGAGGATGACGTTCCAGTGCAAACCGTGATTGCTGTGATTGGTGACCCGGGTGAAGGCACCGCGGATTTTCGCCCTTCGAATGCAAACAGAGAAAAGGAAAAAGAAGCGAATGTTACGACCTCACCAAAAGTTGTGGAGACACCAAATCCTCTATCGCTTAAAGGTCATCGTGCTATCTCCCCTCGAGCTAAAGCACTGGCGAAGGCAAACAATCTTTCAACGGAGGGTTTGGATGGCACCGGACCGCGGGGGCGAATCATCGAACGCGACATTGAGCAGGCTCTCCAACAAACCACGCGAAAGGTAGAGGATGAGCTAGAAGAAGGTGTAACTGCTATTCCTCTAACCGGCGTGCGCAAACGGATTGCCAGTCGAATGCTCGAGTCCCTGCAAACAACCGCTCAACTTACTATGAACGCGGCTGCGGAGGCAACAGAACTTCTTCAGTATAGGCAAAGGTTTAAAGAGAGCGCAGAGGAACTTGGGTTACGCTCCATAAACCTCAACGACCTCATCTTATTTGCCGTTTCGCGTAGCCTAACGGCGCATCCGACATTGAATGCTCTACTTGAAAACGAAACTGTATATCAGCATGACGCGGTGCATTTGGGGTTTGCGGTAGACACGCCTCGCGGCTTGCTTGTTCCTGTTATCAAGAATGCAAACACCTTCGGCCTCAAAGCCCTGTCAAAACAGGCAAAGCGCCTAGCAGACGAATGCCAGAGTGGCAAAATCGTGCCTGATGAGTTACAGGGTGGAACCTTTACGGTGAGTAATTTGGGGGCGTTTGGGGTGGACACTTTCACACCAATTCTCAACGGGCCACAAGTAGCGATTTTGGGGGTGGGAGGCATCAACCTGAAACCCGTAAGCGTAGCGGGGCAGGTTGAACATTTGCCCTATATCAGCTTGTCACTCACCGTAAATCATCAGGTTATTGACGGCGCACCCGCGGCGCGGTTTTTACAAACTTTGAGCCGAAATCTCGAGTCGCTCTCGAGCCTACTTTTAACCTGAAGGAAAGGTCATGAATTGAATGCCTAAATCCATTTCCATTGATCCGCTTGAGGTACGCCGCAGTGGGCGTATTGAAGCGCCGACGCTGCCGGTTAATACCTATGAACCCAATCCTAAGCTCGAGGCCGAGCGCTACGGTAGAGAGACGCTAAAGCGACTCTACCGCGACATGGTCTACATCCGCGAATTTGAAAAGATGCTCGACTTGTTTAAACGCGAGGGAGAGTATAGCGGAATTAGCTACAGCCACCGCGGACCTGCCCACTTGTCGATTGGGCAAGAGGCGTCGGCGGTGGGGCAAAGTTTGCACCTTGGACCCGAAGACTATATTTTCGGCTCACACCGGAGTCACGGTGAGATACTAGCGAAAAGTTTTTCAGCGATTGAGCAGTTGGGTGAGAGCGACCTCGAGCGCATTATGACTGGCTATATGGGTGGTGCGACCTTAAAAGTTGTTGAGGGTTTTGGCGCTGCCTCTATCAAAGAATTAGCAGTTGACTACGTGTTGTACGGCGTGCTGGCTGAAATATTTGCCAGAGAAACAGGCTTCAATAAGGGACTTGGCGGGTCGATGCACACCTTCTTTCCCCCCTTTGGTGTGATGCCCAATAACGCGTTGGTGGGCGGCTCTGCTGACATTGCGACGGGTGCGGCACTTTTTAAACGCATCAACCGCAAGCCTGGTATTTGTATCGCCAATATCGGTGACGCGTCGATGGGCTGTGGTCCTGTCTGGGAAGCGTTCACCTTTGCCAGTATGGACCAGTACACGACCTTGTGGGATAAAGACTTGGGCGGCGCACCCCCAATACTATTTAATTTCATGAATAACTTTTACGGCATGGGCGGGCAGCCGCAGGGGGAAACGATGGGCTTTGGCATGTTGGCAAGGGTTGCTCTGGGTGTCAACCCTGACGCTATGCACGCCGAGCGTATTGACGGCTATAATCCGTTGGCAGTAGCCGACGCGACGCGGCGCAAAAAGGAGCTTTTACTCGATGGCAAAGGACCGGTGCTACTCGATACGGTTACTTACCGCTTTAGTGGGCACTCTCCTTCGGACGCCTCGAGCTACCGTGAGCGGGATGAAATTGACGCTTGGCGTGAGCAGGACTCTTTACTGGCGTATGAACAATACCTGCTCGAGAATGCCCATGCAGATGCAGGAGAGCTTGAAGCTATGCGTAATGAAAGCGTTCAGCGAATCGTGCGCGTCACCGAGGCTGCAACCTCAACTAAAACCTCACCCTTTATGCAAACGACAGACGACGACATTTCTAGGCTGATGTTCTCAAATGAGCAGAAAGGCAGCATGGGTGAGGGAAAGCCAGAAACGCTACTCCCCTATGATGAGACACGTTTCAGCGTGACGAGTGCAAAAAATCGTTTTGGGTTTAAAGGTGGAAAGGCGCTACCCAAACTCAAAACATTGACCTACGCCGAAGCCCTCTTTGAAGCCATGCTCTACCGCTTTTACAAAGACCCGACCATGATTGCCTATGGCGAGGAAAACCGCGACTGGGGCGGTGCGTTTGGTGTGTACCGGGGATTGACCGAGGCGCTGCCTTATCACCGGCTTTTCAACAGTCCTATTTCGGAAGGGGCGATTGTCGGAACGGCTGTTGGCTACGCCCTGTCAGGTGGACGGGCCGTGCCAGAGCTTATGTACTGCGATTTTATGGGCCGAGCGGGTGACCAAATTTTTAACCAGATGGCAAAGTGGCAGGCAATGTCAGCTGGGGTGCTCGAGATGCCGCTCGTGTTACGCGTTTCAGTCGGGTCTAAATATGGGGCGCAGCATTCGCAAGACTGGTCATCACTATGTGCGCATATTCCGGGCTTACAAGTGATGTTTCCGGCGACGCCCTATGACGCAAAAGGCATGTTGAATTTGGCGTTGCGCGGAACCGACCCGGTTGTCTTTTTTGAGAGTCAGCGGCTTTACACTGAAACTGAACAGTTTGTTGAAGAGGGAGTTCCTTCGGACTATTACGAAGTCCCTTTGGGTGAACCTGCACTGCGGCGTGAAGGAAAAGACCTCACCATCGTAACGCTCGGGGCGACGCTGTACCGCGCGCTCGAGGCTGCTGATAGTTTAGAAACGCGCTACGGCGTTTCAACTGAAGTTATCGATACACGCTTCATCAATCCGCTCAATTACGAACCCATTTTAGATTCACTTAAAAAAACGGGGCGGCTCCTACTCTCTTCAGATGCGTGTGAGCGCGGCTCGTTTCTACATACGATGGCGTCGACCTTAGGACAGCTTGGCTTTGACTATTTAGACGCGCCGATTACCGTCGTGGGCGCACAAAATTGGATTACCCCCGCCGCCGAATTGGAAGAGGCTTTTTTTCCGCAGAAAGAGTGGTTTATCGACGCCGTTCACGAATCTATCTTGCCACTCGAGGGCCATACGGTAAGCACCGTGCAAACACCTCAGGCTCTTTTACAACGCCACAAACTTGGCGTGTGAGTGTCCGTAAGTTGCGAACCCTAAGCTATCCCCTAATCTTTTAGCTGGAAACGGGGTTTTATGTAAGGGTGAACCGTGCCGACATAACGCTAACGCCAACGCCACCCTTTGACTTTGAGCACAGCTTGAACTTTCTCGAGACCTTTCATGCAGATGGCGTTGTGAAAAAAATTGAGGACGGTGTCTTGACGCAAGCGTTGCTCGTTGACGCTGAGCCTGTCCTGTTTGAGTTGCGCTCGACGGGCACCGTCGAGGCACCCAAACTTTGCGGTACGGTACACTCCAAAACTAAGCTAAACAAGCAGTTCATGGCAAAGGTACGGTCCGAACTCAGTTTTTATCTTGGCTTAGATGACGACTTAGCACCGTTTTACAAGCTAGCCAATAAAGATGATGTCTTTCAACCGATTCTCGAGCGGCTCTACGGCTTTCATCTGGTCAAGTTCCCGAGCGTCTTTGCCGCAACCTGCTGGGCACTTGTGACCCAGCGAACGCCTAACAGCTTTGCGTTTAAAACAATGCAAGCGCTGGCCGACTACCTAGGTGAGACTATCAAGGCAGACTCTAGCTATACAACCTTTCCGACCGCACAAGATTTTTTGCAGCGCGGAGCGGCTGAACAGATTTTAGCCGCGACCAATAACACCCGTAAAACCGAGCGCCTGCTTCCTTTAGCGAGAGACTTTTTAAAGGCCGACAGGGCATTCTTACGAACGGCCTCTTACGACGATGTTTACAAGTGGCTGAAAGCGCTGCCGGGTCTTGGTGATTGGTCCGTGCAGTACATTATGCTGCGCGGTTTGGGCCATGTGGAGCGTACACCCTGGACGGATACCTGGTTACTAGAGGCGATTTCTCGAGTCTATACAGGTGGATTAACTATCAGCAAAGGAGACGCCAAAAAGCTTGCCGAGGGGTACGGCTGGTATCAGGGTTGGTGGGTGCACTACATGAAAACGGCGCTCTGGTAAACGGCATTTGCTTTAGTGTAGATTGGATTAAGATTTAGATAGCAGCGGTGAAAAAGTATTCGCACGCCGACCTGACATGAGACCTCGAGCCTCACTTTATTGTTAGCATAGTTTAAAAGGATGTCCCTGACGTGCGCGCCACCACTAGGCAGCGTTTAGGGACAGTTTACCGTTCCTTTAAGGAGTCTATTCAGTGAAGTCTAACTTTGTTCAAACCGTCATATTCAATGCCTTCATGTCCCAATCTCAAACCAAATCTTCCCTCAACCTACGCGCACCTGAGAAAGTAGCTTTGTGAGCGAGTCACTTTGTCACATTGTTATGGCGGTGGCGAATAATACCTATCCGTCGGATGTCCGTGTTCGCAACGAAGCACTGACGCTTGTTAATGAGGGTTACAAAGTCACTGTTGTTGCACCCAGGGGAAGTGCACAAAGCGCCCAAGAAACTGTGGATGGCGTTCACGTACTGCGCTATAACCTTCCGACCTTTGGGCAGGATAAGCTCGCTTACGTTTTTGAATTCATGTACGTCACACTTGTAACTATGTTGCTCGTTACGAAGCTATGGCTGAGCGAGAATTTTGATGTGTTACATGTGCATAACCCTCCAGACACCCTATTTTTTGCAGGAATAGTGCCTCGACTTTTTGGCAAGAAATTTGTCTTCGACCACCATGACTTGGCTCCTGAACTATTTTTGGCGAAATACGAAACAAAAGGCGTTGTTTATTCGGCGCTGTGTTTGCTCGAGCGTCTATCGTGCCAATTAGCAACGCACGTTATAACGGTTAATGAGTCCTATAAAGCGAATGATGTGAGTCGGAACAAAAAACGAGCCGAAGATATTGTTGTTGTGCGTAATGGTCCACATCTGAACCATTTAGAGCTACCCGAACCTGACCCTGAGCTACGGCAAAAAGCGTCTATTTTGTTTGGTTATCTTGGGCATATTTCCAAACAAGACGGTGTCGACCATCTCATTCAGGCCCTATATCACCTAAAAAACGACTTTGATTATGATGACTGGTTCTGTGTGATTATCGGCCCAGCCGACGATCTAGAACCTTTGACAACGCTTGCACAAGATCTAGAGCTTTCTGAGAAGATTCTGTTTACAGGTTTTTTGCCGGATACGAAATGGCGCAAGGCGCTCGCCAGCGTTGACATTTGCGTCGTGCCGGACCCCGAAAATTCACTGAATGAAAAGTCTACTATGATTAAACTCATGGAGTATATGGCTTTGGGCAAGGCCACTGTTGCCTATGACATGACAGAAAACCGCTTTTCAGGGGGCGACGCGACCTTGTACGCCCAGGCAAGTGACCCCGTCGATTTGGCGCGGCAATTCTCAAACTTAGTTCACGACGAGCAACTTAGAGCCAAGCTGGGTGAAAAAGGTAGGGCGCGTATTCGCGCAAGCCTAGCGTGGGAGTTTTCTGCCGAACAACTCGTCGGCCTCTATAAACGGATTTGTGGCGAATAGACGTTAGAATTTTTACTTATTGAGCACGTTTAGCCCCAAATATTAAGACCATTTAGTCTTTGCTAGACACTAGAAAGCCCATCTCTGATGCGGCTTAGGTCGAGTTGTGATTTTTCTGTAAGACTAATGGTCCTCATATGGGGCTTGTCTACTCTAAAACCCTAACTGAGGAAATCGGTGCGACCTAGTCGCCACCCCTCAGAGGCGTTGAACTTTATCTCGTATTTGGGCGCCTGAGATAGAGCGAGCCAGTGGCGCAACCGGCTGAAGGGCGGCGACGTTTTTGTTGCCTCCTTGTCAAACGAACTTGACATGAAAAATCTGCTATGAGCAGAAGGGGTAACAAATGAAAAATTGGCTCGCACTATCCAACGCACCCTCGTCTAGTGAAAAAACCATTGACCGAAGACTTTACGCTAAGCTACTTAGCGTGACTCTACTCCTTGGCCTTCTGTGCAGCCTTATGGCTTGCGGAGCAGCGCCCGTACAACCTCAAGCAAATTTGGTACTTACCGTCGCCCCAGGCGCGGCCCAAATCGAAATTGATGGCGTGAACGCTGCAAGTATGCTTAACCAAGAAACGGTTTCCTTAGCCTCTCGAGACGCCCTTGCCTCGAGCTACGTTCTTGCACCGGGCGCGTACTACACAGTAAATGTAAAGTCACCTGGGCACGCAGCTTTTTCGCGCAAATTCTTCTTTCGTAATGGTCGCAAGCTCGACTTGAAATTAGGTCTTGCTCGCAAAGGCGGTAAACTGCCTCAGGGCGGCTACGTCGAGGCTTTTGAAGCAGAACTGAGCAGCTCGAGCACCTTTAGCATTCACGAAGATGATGGCGACGCCTCTAGCGGTAGTTACATTAGCCAACTACAAGCCGCGGGGCAAAACGACTCGACAGGGCGTGGCGCTTACCAAACCTTCTTTGCGCCAGAAGATGGCAACTACACCTTATGGGCCAGAGTTTCAGCGGGTTTGAATACCGAAGCCACAGTTCAGCTAGGCTTCAACGGTAAGCATAAGAAGGTGTGGGCTAAAACAGCAGGCTATCAGTGGGTAGCGGTTGACACAGCTAGGTTAAAAGCCGGGAGCAACCAAATTACGGTCGGACATGACGAAGCGGGTGCACGCGTAGACTTGTTTGTCATCACGAGCAAACCTCTGCAAGATAGTGACCTTGACAGCTTCGTCACTATCATAGAAAAAGTAGAAAGCGAACTTCCTGCCCCTAGCGCGCCAGATGAGGGTGCTAAGCCTGACGCAGACGCAGCCCTGACCTGGTCTCCCCCGAGCCTTAATAATCCTAGAACTATCAAAGTAAAAGCGGGCGGCAGCGCGGCCATTATCAAGCTTGATACGCATACGGACTACGTCATCGAAATGCCAAACGAAGCAGTCACGCGGGCGGTAACGCTAAAAGGCGGGCGCAACGTTGTGCTCAAAGGCGGCGAAATCTCTATTCCGTGGCAAGGTGACAATCCCACCATTGCGTCACGAACGGGCCTCAAGATTAAAGGCGCTACGGGCACGGTGCATATAGAGGGTTTGCTCATACACGGTAAGGACCTGAGCGAGGGTATTCAAATCGACGCACCTCAGGCTATTATTCAAATTCAAAATGTCGCTATTATGGGTGTGCACGCCCGAGATCAACGCGGCTTTAGTGATAACCATCCTGATTTGATTCAAACCTATGGCAACGCTAAAGAGGTCAGGATTGACAAATTTACGGGCTCGACGGATTACCAAGGTTTCTTTTTTAAAGCCGACTATAACGGTGCGCACGGCAAGGTGAAGTTGAGCCGCGTCAATATCATCGGTAACGCTACGGCGCGGTATCTGCTGTGGTTCCACGTGCAAAAGGGCGCTGAGAAGGTAAGCCTCGAGCATGTTTACGTGGATGTTAAAGAACCAAATACAAGATCCCTGGGTAGACTCGTCTGGCCCGACCAAAACGGTGTTTATCCGAATACAGCTGAGCTTTCTGGCTCTGAGCCTCTGACGGCATCTTGGTCGGCGCAAATGTCACCGAAAATTGAAGGGCACGTCAGCGCTGGACGCCCCCCCAAAGGTGATTTTGTCAGGGCTGAGGATGTCGGTCTGCTCTACAGTTCGCCAGGCTACCAGTAAGCATAAGATTGAAACGAGTGACGTAACGAGAGAAAGAAGTAGTCAGAATCTTGGAACCTTTTCTTGCCATATACCACTAGAAGAACCTAATTAACACTCTCACAATAATAGGTAGCGAAGAAGCCAAAAAGGCAGAAGCTCGAGTCACATGTGACTCGAGCTTCTGCCTTGAACGCTAGCGTCCTAACCTTCTGTACACGTTGTCATCGTTACTAGAGGGCTACCAACTTCACCCAAGTCGACCATTGTGCCTGCTCGAAGTGCGAGTAAAGCGTTGAAATAGTCCAGGCGTGCAGTTTGCAAATTCAGATCTGCTTCTTCGGCCTCGAGTGCCGCCTGCAAGAACTCTACTTCAGACAGCAAGCCTGCGTCCATGCGGGTTTGCTGAAAATCTAAGCGCTCGCGGGCCGCTGTTTGCGCTATTTGAGCGAGTAGATAGGCCTCTTGAGCATTAGTCGTCGCATTGACAAGCTCAAGAGTTTGAATATGAAAGTCCTGAACCGCAGCCTGCTGCGTCGCTTTTGCCTGCTCAAAGACGGCCTCCGCTGAGTCGATCTCAGCGCGCGAGGCGTAGATGGGATTAAGGGATTCGAACGACAGCTGCGCAAAATTCATGTCGTGATACGCCTTAAGCAAATCCGGATGCGCCCCTGACGCGTTGAAGGCATTTTCAAAGGTAGGCGGAACAACCGAGGCGTCTAGCTGTATAGGCTCGAGGGCTGCCGCTTCTACAGGTTTGTTTACTAGTTCTTGTAAAGCGCTGAGGGCCGTCGAAATTTCACCATCGGCAACGCGCAAATTTGTTTTCGTTTCTTCGATAGCTGTAAGCGCAACGCGGTGATCGTAATAACTTGCGCTCCCGTTCTCCATCCTAATTTCTGTGCCGACTAGCAGGCGCTCGTTTAAGGCGAGTTTGGTTCGTGCGACGTTTTGCTGCGTCTGTGTATTTAGGACTTTCGTGTAAGCGGCGGCAATTTGCCGATGCGCCTCATTTAAGGTGCGCGTAAGCTCTGCGTTAGCAAGCTTTAGCCTATGCTCCGCACGTAGACGATCAAGCTTTAACCCCAAAGGGTCAGATTCGATACGGGCAAGACTTTGTTCAGCCTCCGTAACTTCGACCTGGGCAGCGATAACAGCCTCTTGATCGAGGGCTGTGCAAAACGCTTCATTGAGGCTTAGACCAAATGCAAAGCATGAATGAAAAGCGAGGCTAAAAAGGATTAAGCGAATCATGGCGTCACCTCCGACAGGGGCACGGCGTAAAGCTCGTAAAAGGCGAGTTGCGCCTCCTGCTTGCGCAGCTGTGCAGCTTCTAAATCGTATCTAGCTTGAATAAGGTTGGTCGCCGCTCGCTGCGTGTCGAGAGGCAAGCTTAGGCCCAGGCGCTCACGTTCCTGCGCGGTAGCGAGGGTTTGCGTGGCACTTTCCAAACGGCGCCCTGCTAACTCGAGCGCTTCATCGGCACTTTGAGCTGCAAGCCGCAGGCGCTCGGCGGCGATAGCGCCATCTTGCAAGGTTGCGGCCAAATCTAGTTGCGCCGTCTCCAAACGGCTTTCCGCCCCTTTGAGGGCGTCGAACATCCCTAGCGAGAGGTTGATGCCTACACCGACCTCTAAACTCGTTGAGGTAGAATCAAGTCCGTAGTCATTGAATTTAATGCCTATCCTCGGCTCTAGGGTATCGCTTTCCACCGAGGCGACCAGGGCGGTACTTTCACCCAGGCTGTATTCGTAGCTCGCTCTAGCCACCGGATAGAACGTCTGGCGCAGGCTCGTTAGGGCGATACGCTCATACTCGACATTGGCCCTTGCCCTTGTCACCGCTGCCGCCTCCCCTTCTGGCAGGGCCAAATCGGGCAACGCCGCCAGGCGCGCGTCACCCACTAAGTTGCTCAAGCTCATCTCGGCAATGCTGGCTTCAGCCTCGGCGTCACGCAGCCTCGCTTGCGCCGCTTGCGCGGCAAGTTCCGCAGCGCGAACCTCCTGGTCGGTTATCAAGCCCGCGTCGAAACGTAAGCGCACCGTATTCAGGTCTTGTTCGGCTACACTGAGCAGTTCTCGAGCCAGCGTGACAGAGGTTTGCGCTAGTGCGGCGCTTCCAGCCGCGCGTATGGCCCGACTCTCGAGTGCAATCAAGCGCTCTTGATGTGTCAGAACCGCAAGGCGCAAATCCAGTTCACGGCGGCGTGCCAGGTCAGCATCGGGTCCGTAAAGTAGCGGCCGAAACGATATACCTGCGTCGCCTAAAATACCGCCATCGGTTAAACCGCGCGGGTTATCAGGCGTTCCCCGCTGCACTGTGTAGCCAATGTCAGCGTCGACCTCGACGCGGTTATAGGCTTCGCGAAGAGCAGCTTTCGCCCCCTCTAAAAAAGACTGGCTCGCCCGGTAGCCAGGATAAGCGTGCGTGGCCGCCAAAAAGCTTTGCAGGTCTTCGGTTTGCGCAGTCATAAGTACTGGCAATGTAAAAATCGTAAAGAAAATGATTATCCTAAGCATCATAAGCAAGACTATAACTTGAAAAAGTTTGACGTTATGAAGGAAGCCTAGCATAAGCTCAAACGCGCATTCGTGAACTGTGCTTACGTAATGAAGCGTTCACCTTTTAAGGTTAAACTAGTGTATGCTTCTTCGCTCCCTTTTACTCTCAATCAAGATGCATACGAAGGTGTACTAACTTATGTCAACTTATTTTCTCGTTCTTTGGAAACGCCTACCCCTCATTTTGATAAGCACGATTGTCGCCGTCGCGGTGGCTTACGCCGTCAGCACTCTATTACCTCAAAAGCATACAGCGGAGGCCGAAATCTTGGTCACGCCAGCCGGGCTCAACCAGCCTGACTACGGCACTTACCTTTATTTCGAGCAACTTACCAATACCTTCACGGCTATTTTGGAAAGCGCTGCGGTCAATGACAAAGCTATCGAGCTGCTCGAGGTTGAAGAACTGCCAAACTTTAGTATTAAGGTCATTCCCAATTCACAACTTTTGCAAATCGCAGTGCACGACGAAAATCCGCAACTAGCTGAAAATGCGGCCGATACTCTTGCCAATCTCATTATTGACAATGTGCAATCGCAGTACAGCATTAACGTCAGCAATATTAGAGACACCTTGGGTCGCCTGGTCAAACAGTCAGAAACGGATATTCAAGCTCTAGTTACCGAGCAGGCCGAATTGTCCCTCATTGCCGAGGGCAGCGTTCGCGTAGCCGAACTCGAGCGCCTAATTGGAACCCGCCAAGACGCTTACCGAGATCTACTCTCGAGTTATAACCAGGCGCTCGTCGCCGCGACCTCACAGGCGAGCCTAGCTTCGATTCTCGCCCCGGCGTCTGTATCCCCGCTTCCGACAAGTCCGCGTGTGTGGCTGATTCTCATTGCCGGGGCACTATCAGGACTTTTGGGTGGCATTGCGCTTGCATTTATTAGGGAAGGCGCGGAGCCAAGGCTGTACACCGCTGATCAGGTAGAGGCAGCGACGAACGCGCCTATTATGGGCAAAATCCCCAAGTTGAATTTGAATAAACCAGGCGGACTAGCAAAAAACGATTTCGCAGCGTCTCAAGCGTTTAAGCGCTTGCGTACGACGGTGCTCGAGCGCCTTGGAACAGAATCAGGCTCGCTGCTGATAACCAGCCCTGAACCTGGTCAGGGGAGTTCGTTTACAGCTCAAAAGCTAGCGACCTCGCTCGCACGGAGTCACTACAAAACGGTACTCGTCGATGCAAATTTTGCTCGGCCCAGCGTCCATGACGTATTCAAACTAAGCAATAAGCGGGGTTTGAGCAACGCTTTAATCGATTCAGGCTCTCCCGTAGGCAATGTACAAACTAGCCCCGTGCCCTACCTCGACGTTCTCGCAACGGGTTCAGAAACCGAGGCAGCGACGGAGCTTCTGGGTAGCGAGCGAATGGCGTGTCTACTCGAGACCTTGCGCAGCACCTACGATATGGTAGTTTTCGATAGCCCGCCTGTTCTAGCACTTGCCGACGCCCCTATGGTGGCTCGCCTCGTTGATGGTGTGATTCTAGTGGTTGAGAAAAATGCTGAGCGCAACGCCACGATGAAAGCATTTGAAGAGCTTAGTGGAAGCACTGTTTTGGGCACTGTACTTAACCGTCAAACGGCTGATGGCGGCGCGGCCTGGATTAAAAAATATTAAGTCCTGTTGAAACTCGAGCTTGCCTGAGAAGAGCTAAGAAACTTAGAGTTTTTTAGCTTCCGACATGGATGACGACAGAGCCTCCATTATGCGCAGACTAGAGTTACTATTACGGGGGCTACTGGTCGAGTTTGCTTCTAGCACAACTGAAGAGTCGTTAGGTCAAGTAAAAATTGAGGTCGATGTATCTTTAAGCCGACTTTGCCTTTAGCTTAGCGCAAAGTTACCAACATCACCCTTGGTTAAACAAGGTTCACAAGCTTTTATCGCTTCGGTTGACTTTGAAGTTTCAAGACTCTTAAAAAGGTATGACGTTAACCCTTAGTCCGCGACAGCGACAGTGTCTCCATCTACTAAACCACTTGGAACTGGATAGATTATGGGCTCGCCGACATCAATGCCTGTAACGACCGAATTCGCCGCGTCTGTAAAGGTTACCAAGACCTTTTGGCGAACCGCCATATCATCGACAAGTTTATAGACATAGACTTGTCCCCCGTCGCGCTGAACGGCGTCTCTGGGCACGAGCAAGCCCTCTGCGGCCACAAATTTGTACGGTAGAACTGTGACAGTTCCATTGGGAATGCGGTTTTGTGAGGCGTAGAGTTGAGCCGTTACCTGGGCAAGTTGCGTTTCTATGTTGAGGTCGCTGACGGTTAGAATTTTAACGCCGTAATCGAGGTCGTTATATTTCAGGTAGATAATGCCGCGCTCGACCATTTGCTCAGCCACCTCGAGCGGAACACTAAACCTGGCAACCTGTTCTTCGGTACTTGCAATCACGAAGGCGGGTTGACCCGACGTTACGTATTCTCCCTCGCCCACAAGCATTTCAACGATTGTGCCCGTAAACGGCGCGCTCAGCACCGCCTGGTCGAGCGTTTCCCGAATTTGCCCTAGTTGGTTTTGGGCCTGGTCTAGCCTAACTTCTATAATGGCGAGACCTTCACTTTGACCCCGTTCACTGCGGGAAAGTTCATTGCGGTGCGCGGCTAGTTCGGCTTCTGCAAGTGCAAGTTCAGCCTCGAGCCGCTCGACCTCGATACGCGCAATATTGCCTGATTCATAGAGTTTTTGTGCCTCGACGTACTGCTTTTCCACCGAGTTATATTTAATCTCAGCGGCATTTACCAGACTGCTAGCTTGCATTACCTCGCCACTATTAGCTTGCTGCGCCTGCTCTAACTCTAAGGTGGCGCGCTCTATCTCGAGCAGCGCATTCTGCTCTTGCAAGCGTAAAACTTCGGTGTCCAGCTCGAGAACGGGCTCACCCGCCCCCACCATTTCATCTTGTTGTTTGTAGATTTGCAATACGCGCCCCGATGTTGAAGCGGCAATATTGCTTTCTTGTTGCGCTTCAATGCGTACCGTGGTGGACTGCGATATTTCTAACTTACCCTCTTGCGCAATAATCACTTCGACTTCGGTCGCTGTTGAAGAGAGGGCAGCGTCCTGTGCAAACGCTACTGCAAGCCAACATATTAAAAACCCTTTAACCCAGTTGTTCACCATAATAGACACCTTTGCTCATCTCAGTCACAGAACTGACGTCCGTCAGCCCATGTATCTACCCACTGTATTTACCCACTATATCTACCCACGCGGGTTAGTCTACCGTGCACAATAGCAAAAAGATGAGGGTTTAGAGGTGCGGTACGTACGCCACGATTGTATTGATGAAGGTAAGTTGTGAAGTGCATATCCGCAGTCTAGTGGCTTTCAGGTATTCGCAAGCTTGTTGAATGAGGGTTAATGGTCGGGCTCGGGGGGCTTACTATCCTCGGCCTGCGTTTGATAACCGACAATCTCGGCAGGAACCCCTGCAACTATCGCAAAGGCTGGCACATCTTTCGTGACCACCGCACCGGCAGCTACAAGCGCCCCTTCACCAATCTTGACAGGTAATATTGTCGCGTTGCTACCGATAGAAACGCGGCAAGCAACGTGAGTCGCCTCAAGCAGCCAATCGTCTGCGCCCTTCACAGTACCGTCAGGGTTAGTTGCACCCGGAAATCGGTCATTCGTAAACATGACGCCGTGACCTACAAACACCTCGTCCTCTAACGTTACGCCTGAGCACACAAAACAGTGAGACTGAACTTTACATCGTTCACCGACGGATACATCTGACTGAATCTCGACAAACGGGCCTATCGCCGTTTCTGCGCCAATGTTACAGCCGTACAGGTTGACCAATTCAGGATAGATGATGGTGACGTCGTTGCCTAAGTGAACGGTGTCGGAAATGGGCATGCTCAAACCTCCGGATAAGCCTAGCGTTTGCTAAAGCGGCACCAGTATGTCACAGTCCAAAATATAAATCACTACTCTCGATATCTTTGCAAATGCCGCCATCTGTGGTAAATGGCAATCGTGAAGATGAGGTCGTTAGCGAGGTCAGTTGACCACCAGCGGCCCGCATCACATTGCGCCAACGTAAGACCTTCGTAGAACGTCGTGAGGGGCTCTGAACGCTATAAGCTAAATAATCCTTAATTTTCAGTTTGTCAAGCAAGCATTTCTCGCACCCTTACACCTGACCGACCATTTATTGTTGCCGATTATTGTTGCCGAGTACTTTCCTGGCAACTGAATCATTCTTAGATTTTAACGTGATTTCTATAGACCCTCCCCTATGATAAAGCCCCTGCGCTTGTCTACACGTAGTCATACAATGTTAATAATCTCTCATCTGATAGGGTAATACTGTTGTAAGTACCTATGCTCGAGAGGTTCACTGGGATGGGATGGAAACTTCGGCTAGGCTAGGGGATTTTTTGAATACGTTGCGCGGTCCGGCGATTGTCTTTTCTTCGAATGTAAAAGACTCAGCGTCGCTTTCAGATACATATTTCAACCTAAAAAGAGGGGCAGACTTTCTTTTGGCTCTTTTTGCCCTCATTGTTTTAGCGCCGCTTCTTGTCGTTATCGCCATTATTATTCGGCTTGACAGCAAAGGACCTGTCGTTTTCAGCCAGGAGCGTGTTGGCGCGCGCCGGGTCGTGCGTGAGGGTGAAGTTGTGTGGGAGCTATATCCCTTTGTCATGCACAAATTCCGCTCAATGTATACCGAAACCTCAGACCAAGTACACCGCGATTACATGAAAGCATTTATGGAAGGTGACGATGATGAGTTAAAGAAACAGAATCCGGATGGGAACATGTATAAGCTCAACAACGACCCACGTATCACTCGAGTCGGCGATTTTCTTAGAAAAACAAGTTTAGATGAATTACCGCAACTCTTAAATATTCTTAAGGGAGACATGAGCTTAGTGGGGCCGCGGCCTGCACTTGCTTATGAAGTTGAAAATTACGCCGATTGGCACAAGCAGAGGTTTGCTGCTAAGCCCGGGCTAACGGGTCCGTGGCAAGTCTGGGGACGAAGTAGTGTTGCATTTGACGAGATCGTCAAACTCGACATTTATTACACCGAACACCAATCCGTTTGGTTTGATTTGAAGCTACTACTCGCAACAATTGGGAGTGTTGTGAAACGACGAGGCGCTGGTTAATTCAGGCCCGTGCGTAGCTCGAGCAACGGCTCGAGAACGGATTCTAGGAGGCAAGGGAATGTCAGGGAAGGTACGTATAGGGATGATTGGATTTGGGTACTGGGGACCCAATCTAGTCCGCAATTTCATGTCATTAGGGTCAACCGAGCTTGTGGCGGTGGCCGACCTAAGCGAGGAGCGCTTAGCACACGTCAACGAGCATTATCCAACGCTTAATACAACGCACGAATTCAGCGATTTTTTCGATATGGACATCGACGCTGTCGCTATAGCGACGCCGCCGTCAACGCATCACTTTATTGCGAAAGCGTGTCTCGAGCAGGGCTTGCACTGTCTTATCGAAAAACCCCTGACGAGTAAAGTCAGCGACGCCACGGAGCTTATCGACATAGCCGAAAGCAATGATGTACGCCTGATGGTAGGGCACACCTTCGAATACAGTCCTGCTGTTCGCGAAATCCGCCGCATTATCGACTCAGGTGAATTGGGCGAGATTTACTATATCGATTCGGTGCGGGCAAATCTGGGGCTTTTTCAGCTCAATACCGACGCCATGTGGGACTTAGCGCCGCATGACATTTCTATCGTCAACTATTTGCTGCAAGCCCAACCCGATACCGTGCTAGCCCACGGCGGCTCCTTCATTTTGAAAGAACACAATCAGCACGACGTTGTTTACTTGCACATCGAATATCCAGGTAAAAAGCTCGCTAATATTCGTGTTAGCTGGCTCGACCCCAATAAAACGCGGCGAACGACGGTGGTCGGCAGCCAAAAAATGCTCGTTTATGATGACATTGAGAACTTAGAGAAAATTCGCATTTACGACAAAGGGCTAGAAGAGGTTCCTTACACCAATACCTACGGCGAGTTCCAGTGCAGCTACCGCTACGGCGGCGTTTCGATTCCGTCTATTTCCTGGGAAGAGCCGCTACAAGTCGAGTGTCGGCATTTTGCAGAGTCTATTCAGAGCGGAACAGCGCCTATTTCTGATGGACATTCGGGTTTACGTGTTGTCGAAGTTTTAGAAGCCGCCGAAAAGTCGCTGCAACTCGGTCAAGCTGTCAAGATTGAGGCGCTTGATATCAGCGACCAAAGTGCTGAGGACTACGCTGCTGACTTAAAACTTCAAGCCAACGAACCTCAAGCCAACGCCAAATTCAACCCAGTGATTGTGAACGAATAAGATGACTATAGCCATTCAGAACCCCATCAAATTTCTCGACCTTGCAGGCCAAGACGCACCTATCCGCGATCAACTGCGCTCAGCTGCCAATCGGATAATCGACCAAGGAAACTATATCTTGGGCAGTGATGTTCAGGACTTTGAAAGCGCCTTTGCCGACTATTGCGGTACAACCCACGCAGTTGGTGTGGCTAGCGGCCTAGCGGCCTTGGAACTCATCTTGCGCGCGTACGACGTAGGTCCTGGCGATGAGGTTATTGTCCCTGCACACACCTTCGTCGGAACGGCTGCCCCCGTCGCTATCGTGGGCGCAACCCCTGTGTGTGCCGATGTCAAAGGTGACGACTATACGCTTGACCCAAGTAAACTCGAGGACGCATTGAGCGACAAAACCAAGGCGATTATCGTCGTTCACCTGTACGGACGAACCGCCGATATGGACGCCATTCTCGCCTTTGCCCGAAGCCACAATCTAAAGGTTATTGAAGACGCCGCGCAAGCGCACGGCGCAACCTACAAGGGACGCCGAACAGGCTCTTTAGCCGACGCAGCTGGCTTTAGCTGTTATCCAACAAAAAACCTGGGGGCGAGCGGCGACGCAGGTGTTGTTACGACTGATGATGCGGACCTAGCACACAAGATTAAGGCACTACGCAACTGTGGCCAGTTTGAAAAGAATCAACATAGCCTGCTACCGTGCAACCACCGTCTGGACACCTTACAGGCTGCACTGCTCAACGTGCGCCTGACGATGCTAGATAGTTGGCTTAAAGGTCGCCAGCAGGTGGCCGCGTGGTACGCCAAAAGCCTTGCGGACAGTTCTGTAACACTTCCACTTGAGGATGAGGAGGACCAAGTATCCGCTTGGCACCTTTATGTTATTCGAAGCGAGCACCGTGACGCGCTCAAAGACTATTTGGCCCGTCTGGGTATAGGGACGGCGATTCATTACCCAAACCCAGTTCACCTGCAACCCTATTTCAGCACGCTCGGTTATCAAACTGGTGATTTCCCTGTCGCAGAGGCGCACTGCTCGAGCATTCTCTCCTTACCTATGCACCCTAATTTAACGCGGGAACAAGTCGAGATTATCGGCGACGCCATCAAACAGTTTGACCGCCAAGTGGGTTAATATGGTGAAACATTTAAACTAGAACTTACATCACAAACCCTCAACTCTATATAGAAATCAGGAGGAAATCATCATGTATAAACGTCTACTCATCTTACTCTCTCTTTCATTCTTGCTCTTTTTAGCGGCGTGCGGCGGCGAATCAGAAGAAACACCCGACGAGGTTGCAGTGAGCATCAGTCCCGAGACGGCGACCCTTACGCCGCAAGGGAGCGAAACGTTTACCGCAACCGTCACGGGTAGCGACGAAAGCTCAGTGACCTGGACTGCCTCAGAGGGCAGCCTTGCTGAAGACGGAACGTCGGTCACTTACACCGCGCCCGAAACCGAGGGTGAGTATACGCTCACAGCCACCAGCGTTGCCGATACAAATAAGTCCGCCAGCGCAACCATAACCGTTGCCAAGGGTGACGGCGTCACTATCTCGATTAGTCCTGCGACAGCAGACCTCGAGCCAGGTGACACCGCAACGTTCACAGCCACCGTCGAAGGTTCAGAAGACACAGACGTCAGCTGGGAAGCCTCCGGCGGCTCGCTAGAAGCTGACGGCGCTACAGCAACTTTTACTGCACCTGACGAAGAAGGCTCTTATACAGTTACAGCGACCAGTGACGCCGATGAAACCCAGTCAGCGACTGCCACAGTGACCGTTGCAGAAGACACAACGCCTGCCCCCCCCTCAGACCCGACCAATAACGCAGCGCTTTTGAGCGGTGACACGATTGGCTCAGGTGCCGTAGAAAACGACACGTTACGCAAAGAAATTAGCGTTACGCTTGGCGCAGAGAATCCTGATTTTACGTTAGGCAAGGCTTACGCCGTTGTAGCTAGAGAGCGTGACAAAGAAAGTTTGAACCGCCTTTACTGGATAATGACAGCGACTAACACAACCGGAGACTTAAAATGCTTCGTTGAACTCGAGGACGTTATCTATAAAGGTGCTGGCGGCACGGTCTTAGGTGAAGAGGGTAAGGTTAAAGATATCGTGGGCACAGCAGGTGTCAACAACATCGGCACCCTCAGCACCTCATGCTTGGCAGCTGGTGAAACGGGCTACTTTGTCGGGCTTAAGTCTGACATTACCTTTGATCAAATTCAAAGTATAGAAATCCCCAATATTCTGTCATCAGAATCGTTTTACACTATTGCACCTTTACAAGTTCTTCCGCAATCCTACACAGCTGAAGAGGCTGGCAGCAGCCAGACAATTGTTGTCGATGTGAAAAATGAATTTTCAGAAGGTATAAGTGTTGACGATAACCAGGTCGTCATCTTGTTAGCCGAAGACGACTCACCCCTATTCTGGGACTTTATGAAACGTGGTGAAGATTGGGACGGCATGCTAGAAGCAGACGCGACCCAAACTTTAACAAAAGAGTTCTTTAGATATGAGGGCTCGAGCAGCAAGCTCTACGTCTCTCTTGATGTTTCATTTATTCAAGAGGATGGGCCTGCTGATCCTGAGGACCCCACTAACCCTGAAGATCCTGAAGACCCAATGGACCCAACCGACCCTGAAGATCCAGAGGACCCTACTGATCCCGAAGATCCGGCGGATCCGCCAAGTCCAGAAGATCCTGAAGACCCGACTGAGCCAACTGACCCGGAAGACCCGACGGACTCCGAAGATCCAGAGGACCCTGCTGACCCCGAAGATCCCACTGAACCTGAAACACCATAGTGGAATAACACTTGTTGAGCTAGTTAGAATTAAGAAATACATATCAGTCATTTATGAAGAATCCCCGCCACCTCGGCGGGGATTATCTAGGTTCCGTTCGGTGATGCAAGAATTGACTGTGTTTAGAGTGCGGTTACTCAAGAATGTTACATAGTGCAATTCCATAAATTATCGCAACACGCTATATCGGTGCGACCTCCTTAACCCTGTACAGTCTCACTGCGTTCGGAACAGTCCCAGCTCCACCTGAAAGTGCTATTAAATGCTATTTCCAAAACTTTATGAAAAATACGAGTAAATAAGCTAATCCATAGCTATTTGATGGACTGACCATGAGCCTAAATCAAGCTTTGAGGGCTACGAATGGTGATTGAGCAGTCCATTTTACTCTAGGGCGTCAATAATAAGAAGCCAATCATTATCAGGACCGACCTCACCAGGTGGCGTAAAAACCTGCTCGGCTGACCTTTGAAACACGCCAAGATCTTCAAAGACACCTTCACGTGGGTCGAACCATTGCGCCTGGACTTGCGCGCCCGACAATTTTGTTAAGTCGACTGAGAATGCGCGACCATTGGTTGAGTAGATAAAAGCGTAGCTACCGTCATCTGCCCGTGCAGCAGCAATATAATCTTTGTCTTTGTCCGGCTTCCTTGGATTTGAGACTATGAGGGATTGGTCAGGAATACGTTTTTCTAAAGGTCTCGAGGTTATAGCGGTCTTGATATGCGCCATGTCCATACGGCCTTCGAAATCGAAGTACTCTGGCCAAAACTGGCTATCGGCCACGTGATAACCCGTGTAATGACCATAGGCGTAACCTGTCGCACCTGACAAATAGCACCAATAGGCCTGAAAACGCACATGCCAATCCGTTTTCTTCTCACGCTCATAAACCCTGTCTTCATAGGCTTGTTCAATACATACGACAGGCTTGGTAGGTTCAGATGCGTAGCGAGCTTCAATATTCTCAACAATTGCATCATAGTGTTGATAGTTATTGAGTCCAAAAAAGTCCAGCCACGGCTCGGTGGCGAAGTACGGCTCGAAAAGCTTCCAAAGACCATTCTCGTGGTACGACATTAGGGTCGTGCTGTAGTCAGCCTGCCCGTCAAAAGCCTTCGCGCCGTTGACGCCGTCAGCTAGCCCCTCATTGAGTGCAAGCCAGACATCCTCACCTAAATCTCTATCAGGGTTGCGGTCCTGACCGTTGAACCAGATAATATTATTACGTAGTGTTTCATCTCTAAAGTACTCACCCACCGCGTAAGCGTAATCGTAACCTTCCTCTTTAGTCTCGAGACGGTAAGGTATAACGGGTTGATTACTCTTGATATGGTTATTGTAACGCGCGGGCTCACCGTACATGATTGCCGTGTAAAGCCCACGCTCGGCAATTTCGTTGATGACATATTTAGCGTAGTCAAAATACGCCGGATTAAGTTTGGTAGGATCGTTGTCAATAAAGGGCATATCGCCAAACTCGTTTTCGCCGTTAGGTGTTGCGTTACCCTCACCAGGTGCGGGGAAAATAGAAGTCAGGAAGACCTGGACGACGGTAAAGCCCTTCTCGACAGCGTCATCGAGATAGATGTCAAGCTCACCGCGTTCGGTTGTTTTCCAGATTTGCCAGGCAGAATCAGCGTGCCAGAAAAATGGTTCATCACCCTTGAGTAAATAGCGTCCATTCGAGCTTACGCTAATGGGCTCGAGAACTGGCTTAGGCTCGATGGTTAAGGTTTGCGTCACGCTGGCTTCCGCACCATTAGCATCTGTCACGGTCAGAGTCACGTCATAGCTGCCCGTTTCTGCAAAACTATGACTCACGGTTTGACCACTCCCCTCAGTGCCGTCACCAAACTCCCAATTATAGTCGTCAATCGCACCTTCCGGGTCGAGGCTCTGGCTAGCGTCGAACGAAACTTCGAGAGACCAGGCCTTCGCAGACGTGGTAAATCTAGCTTCAGGCAAGCCGTTCACTTTAACGGTTTTGCTTGCTAGGGCTTGCAGCCCCTTGTCACTCGAGCTGCTCAGGGTAACGGTATAGTCACCAAATGTCTCGAAAACGTGCGCAACCTCTTTACCCTCGCCTTTAGTGCCGTCTCCAAAGTTCCAGCGAAGAGGGCTAACGTCCGTATCACCAATAACTCTAAATTGAACTTCTAAGGGGGCGTCCCCACTTAACGTGGAGGCAGCGAACTCCACCTCTGAAGTACCGGGGGTTATTTCTTCAACACAGCCAATAAGCAGGCATAACGTAATTAAAAAAAGCTGTTTAAATCTAAGCATCATAGTCCTTGGTCAACTCTCCTAGACTTTGTAAGCACCGCATGGATGCAGCGTCATTCTCAATCTTCAGAATCCAATTAGAGGATTATACCTAACCTACCCTGTTCAAACTTAGTCTGAAACAACAGCCTTCAACTGCCCAAAATTCTGCTGCCAACGCTCGGCAAGCTCTTGGCGCAGCGCTTTAATCTCTTCTTGCAAAATTGTTTCATTTTGCCGGACCTGCTCAATACCGTCCACCATGCCCTGGGTGGTGTTTTCAATAAAAACGGCGCCCTTGACAAAGTGCTCGCGCAGGGTTTCCTGGTCAGAGATAATTAAAGGTTTGTCAATATATAGCCCATCTTGCGCACCACCTAATAAGGAGTGTGCGTGCTCGGTCAAAACGATGACGGCCCGGGCATTATAGAGTCTGTTCCAGTACTCATCTTTTAGCAAGTAGCCCGTAAAGATAATGTTTTCAGGGGCGCCATCGAGCCACGCTTGTTTTGCCCTCGCTTTATCGCCCAGAATATAGACTTTAATGTCGGGCAACCGCCGGGCAGCCTCAATCAAAATCTCGACAGGTTCGTCGTCGGCAAAGGTGCCAATATAACAAAACTCGTCTTGCGCCCCCGTGTCAAGCTCGAGCTGTTCAAACGGAATCGATTTGGGCGGGTTTTCTAAGACAATCGCCTCGGCGCCCCACGATTCGAACAACTGTCGAAAACGCTCCTGGTCAACCACGTTAAGCTTAGCGAAGCGCGCCGTAAAACGCTGAATAGGTCGTGACCAGCGCCACTTGCGGTTAAAAAGCCCTGGTGGATGCGTGTCCATAATGAACTCTGTATCGGTTAACAAACAATAGGACATGACGCATAGCCCTGCCACAGGCGGTGAGTTCGTGACGTATACATAGCGCGGGCGCGTTTGGAGTAGAACCTGCCAGGTTTTAAGCCACTGAAAAATATACTTTAGGGGCGCAATAAGAGGCCGCTTGGCCTGAAAGTAGTGAATATTGTAAAGGGGCGCCTCGAGCCACTGCGCAAACGATTCTGTTCTCGCCTCGTGGGGTGCCCAAACAAGCGCAATTATTGGGGTTCTCGCCATTTTGATCCTTTCAACTGTTCGTTGGTTGATTCCGTGCTGGTCAACTGTGTACTCGCAATTAGACCGAGCACAATCCATAAAATATCGATACTGCCAGAATAGGTAAAGACAGGGTTGATAAGGCCCACCAGGCTAAAGGTCACCAGTTGAACAAACACCACGATAAGCAGTGACCTTTCAAACGAGGGTGCCATAACCCTCGAGCGGTGCCAGAGCCAGACCATTAGAATAAGGAGCCAAAGGAGAAACGCCGCCAGCGATACGAGGCCCGAGCGAAACAGCAAAAATATGTACTGGCTTTCCGGAAAACCGAACGTAAGGTTGCTAAAGTCAGGACTCACGCCCCACCACAAATGTTTGGCAATAAGCGGAAAAAAGACCTCTTGCCAAACGGCTAGTCGGTACTCGAGGGTTTGCGGCAGAAAACTGTTGGACTGCAACTGAAAACTGAGCCTCTGTAAAATAGACGGCAGCTGGATAAGCGCAGCTATGGCGCCAAGCACGGCAAAAGCCGCAGCTATCCTTAGTCCCCTGGGGTCAAGCATTTTAATGAGAATGAAGCCAACAACAAAGGTAATCAAGCCTGAGTAAAGGTTGGTGGCGACGAGGCACGCCAGTAGCAGAACGGTCGCGACGCGCATGTTCCACTGATAAAGTGGCCTCGACTCATCGGGGTAGATGGCCGAAATAAGCAGCAAATTAACCGACAAAAACATGCCTAGCGCGTTCCAGGCCGCTAAGACCGATGTGACACGAGCGGTTTCTGCGGCCGCGCCTTGTTGGGAGCTTGGATACCAGCTTTCCAAAAAGGAAAAGACAGGGCCAATGTTAGCAGCTTGCAATAGGCCAATTAGGGCGGCAACAGAAGCGCAAAGCAAAAGAAGCTGGATAAGCGCCCTCTTTTCCTCAAGCGTTTGGGGAATTACGGCGAACAGCCAAAAGAGACCCAAATATTGAAGCGGAGCGACAAGCTCGAGAATTGAGGAAAATGACAGCGTCTCTCCGCGCAGCGGATAGCTTAGCAGCGGCGCAAGCACTGTACCCACCATTAAAAAAGCAATGGCGGCAACGAGAGCACCTGGCAAATGAATACGGCGGCGGTAGACCAGAGTGTAAAGCACAGCCAACCCCAGAGCGAGTATAAGAAACAGTTCGTTAAGCGCGATGACTGGTAAAAATCGCCCCCTCGGAATGGCAGAGGTAAAAACAATCATAACGATGAGCAGATAAAGAATGCCCATATTCAGCGAGTGGGTTCTCGTCGCAAAACCCAGGCTGCCCACGACTAAAGCGGCTGCAAGAACCAGGGCCGCAGGTGGAAAAACAGCCGCCAAAACACCTAAAGAGGCGCTCAGGATGAGAGCGGCAATGACCATCACAAGCGGGGGAAATGAAGCAAATGCAGTGCGTAACATCAAGACGGATTGCCCTTCAAGTAAGCTTTTGAGGCGTTGCCGAGGTGAAACCCATACCTGAACGCCGCTCGCTAGATTAACATTGACACCCTAGCCCATGTGCATCATGAAAGTGCGACCAAAATAGTGGGTTGCGCGGCGTGGCAGCGCGGGGCGTGCCTCGAGCGTTAGAATGACCTAATGATTGCAAAACACCTTTCGCAAGCTCTCTCTCAAGTTTTGCCAGCTAATTTTTCAAGCAACACCTTGCTCAAAGGCTCCATCGGCTCACTCGGATTGAAAGTTATCAACACCGTCGCCGTTTTCGTTTACAGCTTGCTGCTCGCACGCGTGCTGAGCGTTAAGGATTACGGCCTTTACGAATACGTCATGGCCTGGATGATGCTCCTATCGGTACCCGCTGTGTTTGGTTTGGACAAGTTCATGGTTCGGGAGGTCTCGAGCTTAGCAGCACAAAGACATTGGTCACGGCTGCGCGGTTTAATCGCCTGGAGTTTCACGATGGTCCTAGGGACATCTGCCCTTGTGATTGCGATTTTGGGCGCTCTAGCTTGGTGGAGAAGTGGTCAGGGCAATTCTCAGCTGTCACTACTGTTTTGGATTGGCTGCATATTTTTACCTGCGACCGCCCTTATGACGACTGCCGAAGGCTTTTTAAAAGGGCTTCACCACATTACGATTGGGCAACTACCGACACTTTTTGTCAGACCTATAACCGCCATTTCGCTATTTGGGGGTGTTGTTCTTTTTAGCACTATAGAGGTGAATACAAGAGTTGCCCTTTTTGTCTATATGGCCGCGGTTCTCACGGCCTTTCTGGTCAGTTTTTTCTTGATGATTCGCAAGCTTCCCCCTCAGCTTAAGGGACTCGCGTCAGATTACGCTATGGGCGCTTGGACGCGTCATTCCGTGCCACTTATGATAAATACGTCCTTGTATATGCTCAACAGCCGTGTCGGTGTACTTGTTTTGGGCTCGATAGGCCAGCCCGAAGCGGCGGGGGTATACGCTATCGCCCTCAAGGTAAGCGACCTAGTTGCTTTCGTCCTTGTTGCGGTCAGTGTCGCCCTAGCCCCGACCTTTTCAAAGCTTTATACTGAGCGCAATTCGCAAGAGTTACAACGCACCTATACGCGCAGCACGCAGCTTATTTTTCTGGTGTCCCTGCCAATTGTTTTAGGCTTAGTCGTACTAGGCCAGTGGTTGTTAGGCATTTTTGGTGCGGCTTATGTCAGCGGCTATGGTCCTCTACTCGTGCTAGCACTCGGCCAAGTCATAGCGCTTGCGGTAGGCCCAGTGGGCATTTTGCTAACGATGACGAACTTTGAGCAGTACGCCGTTTTAGGCTTCAGTGTCGGTGTGGTCGTCAACATAGCCCTTTGTTTGATATTGGCACCAACTATGGGTGTGATGGGCGCAGCGGTGGCAGCTACGGTAAGTGCGCTCGTATGGAACACCGTTTTGGCCCTTATCACCTTTCAAAAACTCGAGCTATTCGTCTCTATTTTCCAGCGCCCCAGGTCACAATAGGTGCTCACAGAAAAGGAATAAGATGACCAAAAAAATTCTCATAACCGCGCGAAAATTCGGCACGTCAGGCCCTCATGTCGATCTTCTTAAAGACGCAGGGTTCGACCTCGAGTTCAGGGCCGAGGCGCACAACCTCAGCGCCGAAGCCCTCGCCCAACTTTTGCCCGGTATGGACTGCGCCCTTCTGGGCGTCGATGACTGCAACGCCAACGCACTCGAGCGCGCAGACAAACTCAAAGTAATTTCGCGCTTTGGGGTGGGTTACGACAATGTCGATATGGAGGTAGCCGCACAAAAAGGCATTGTAGTTGCAAGGGCCGTGGGTGCAAATGCGTCTGCGGTGGTCGAGCTAGCCATCGGTATGATGTTGGCGCTGGCAAGGCAGCTCGTAACCATTGCGAGCGCGGCGCGGCAAAAGCAGTGGCTCAGGCCGCCTGGCTTTGAGATTGCAGGCAAAACCCTGGGCATAGTCGGTCTTGGCATAATCGGCAAGCAAGTCGCTACCAAAGCGCGGCTGTTGGGTATGAACATTGTTGCCTGCGATCCTAATGTCGAGAACTTCGAGGGTGTGAAAATGCTCGAGCTGGACAAACTCTTAACAGCGGCTGATATCGTCACCTTACACTGCGACTTAAACGATGAAACACGTAACCTCCTCGATAAAACCCGAATCGCACAGATGAAGAGCGGGAGCTATCTAGTCAACACGGCTCGAGGGGCGATTGTCGATGAGGTCGCGCTTTACGACGCTTTACAAAATGGTCATCTAGCGGGCGCAGCGATGGACGCATTTGCTCAAGAACCGCCCGTGGACAGTCCCTTGCTCGAGCTGGATAACTTTATTGCCACACCCCACATTGGCGCAAACACCGCCGAATCATCGGCAAAGGTGGCGCTTTTGGCTGCACAAAACATAGTGGATATTTTCGCAGGAAGACCCTGCCCCAACATCGTCAATCCTGACGTTTATAAGGCCGTCTATAAGGCATTGTCATGACTTACAAAACGCCTTTTACAAAATGGCTCGAGCTAGAAAGCGGCAAAGTCAAAGACCCCGTCCTCGTCCAACAGCGCCACTTAAGCGATTTAAAGGGCCTCTTTTACGATGCCGAAGCTGAAGCCGAAAGGCTCAGGGATAACCCGTTAATCTACGAGGTTTATCTTGCCTATGACGGCGAAGCGCAAGAGGGCCAACTGGGCTACTCCACCACCCTTATTTACCCGGGCAAAGTGGGAGATGAATACTTTTTTACCAAAGGCCACTACCATGCAAAGGGTGACCGAGCCGAACTTTACTATTGCCTAAAAGGCGAAGGCTATCTGCTCATGCAAAGCCCTAACGGTGCGGTCAACGCCCAGTTTATGAGCGCCGGAGCAGGCAGCTACGTACCGCCCTATTGGGGACACCGCACCGTCAATACGGGACAAGAGAGATTCGTTTTTCTAGCGGTATACCCTGCTGATGCTGGCTACGATTACGGCACGATTGCAGAAAACGGCTTTGCTTCGCTAATGGTTGAGAAAGACGGAAAAGCGGCGCTGGTAAGCAATCCTAATTTTTCGAGGAGCTAAAGCTTATGTACAATGACTTTGATAGAACGAAGAGAGCAAGAAACAGTCAAACCTTTCTCCCCATCTCCTTTTCCCCCCTTCTCCCCCTCTCCCCCGCCACTTTCACCAAGCCTTCGCTGCGTCCCTACCCTCGAGCCTACCCATGAGCCACCTCATCCTTGCCCACGACCTAGGCACAACAGGTAACAAAGCCTCGCTTTACGACAGTGGAGGTAGACTTGTCGCTAGCTGCCTGAGCGAATACAATACTGAATTTGCTCACCCCGGCTGGGCTGAGCAAAATCCCGAAGACTGGTGGCAGGCGGTCTGCACATCGACAAGGCAACTACTACTCGAGAGCAAAACTGCAAAAACAGATATCGCCTGCGTCGTTTTCAGTGGTCAAATGATGGGCTGCGTGCCGCTAGGGAAAGATGCGAGGGCGCTTCGCAACGCGATTATTTGGGCAGACACTCGAGCTACTGAACAAGAAAATGCTCTGGCTGAGAGGGTCTCGAGGCATGACGTTTACCGCATCAGTGGGCACCGGTTAAGCGCCTCGTATTCGCTAGCAAAAATCCTCTGGATAAAAGATAACCAACCCGACATCTACGAGCAAACCTACAAATTTGTTCATGCGAAAGATGCGGTGGTTGCACGCCTTACAGGGAACTTCGTCACCGACCCGTCGGACGCATCGGGCATGAATCTTTATAATCTCGAGGCGGGTGATTGGTCAGCAAAACTTCTAAATGCTAGTGAATTGGACCCCGACAAACTGCCCGAGTTAAAGCGCTCTATTGACGTGGTAGGCGAGGTACTATCGTCTGTTTCTGATGAGGTCGGCTTAGCTACGGGAACGCCTGTGGTTATCGGTGGGGGTGACGGCTGCTGCGCGGCAACGGGCGCAGGCGTTGTTAAAGAGGGTAGTGCTTACAATTACTTGGGCTCCTCGAGCTGGATTGCCCTAGCTACCGACAAACCCATTTACGACCCGAACGAGCGCACCTTTACCTGGGCGCACTTAATCCCCGGCATGTTTAGCCCCTGCGGCACCATGCAGGCTGCGGGAGCCTCTTATACCTGGGCTAGAGACAATCTAGCAGCCTTAGAAAAAGAACAGGCTGCTGAGCAAAATTGCAGCGCCTACGACCTGATGAATGAAGCAGCGCAAGCCTCGATTATCGGGGCAAACGGCCTCCTTTATCTGCCCTATCTGTTAGGTGAGCGCAGCCCGCGCTGGAACCCGCAAGCCAGGGGCGCTTTTGTGGGTCTGGATATTCGCCACACGCGGGGCGACATGTTCCGTGCGGTACTCGAGGGCGTCACCCTGAATTTAAAAATTATTCTGGACACCATGACGGAACAAGGCGTCAAAGTGGGTGCAATGCGCCTCATCGGTGGCGGGGCTAAGTCGGCACTTTGGAACAAGCTCATGGCGGATATCTACGGTTTACCCGTCCAGCGCCTAAGCCTGCTCGACGAGGCAACCTCGATGGGCGCAGCGATTGCTGGCGGCGTGGGCGTCGGGATTTTCAAAGATTTCTCGGTTGCTGAGGAACTGAACCCTGTCATCAACACGGTCAACCCTGACGCTGAAGCACATGAAAAATATCAAAAACTCTTACCCCTATTCGACGCCGCTTATGAAGCCCTCGAGCCTGTTTACCAAAGTTTGGCAGATTGGACAACGTGAGCAACAAACCGAAACTTTACTTTATTGGGGTGACGACCGGAAGCTCGAGTATTATGAAAGTCTTCCCACGCTGGTCGGAGATTTTAGGTTTAGGTGCCGAGATTGTCGGCTACGACATAGCACTGAACGCACCCGCCTCAGCTTATGAAAGAGCAGTGCAAGTGTTACAAGACGATGACACGGCCCAAGGTGCACTCGTAACCACTCACAAACTCGACCTTTACGCAGCCACCCACAACCTCTTTGATGAATTCGACGACTACGCGAAACTTTGCGCAGAGGTTTCATGTATTTCAAAACGAGATGGAAAACTCGTCGGTCACGCCAAAGACCCCATTACATCCGGGTTAGCACTCGAGGCATTTGTACCACGCAATCACTGGCAGGAAACGGAGGGGCAGGTGCTTTGCTTTGGCGCAGGCGGGGCGGCGGTTGCCATCAGCCTCTATCTAGCGAGCTTAGAAAAACCGCCCCAGAAACTGACGCTTGTCGATACGCGTGGAGAACGCTTGGAACACTGCAAAAGCATTCATAAAAAGTTGCAAACGACCACGCAATTTGAGTACCAACTGAATAGAGATGCTAGCGAGAATGACGTGCTTCTCGAGGCCCAGCCGCCTCAATCCTTAATCATCAACGCAACGGGGATGGGTAAAGACTTACCAGGCTCACCGCTCAGCGACGCGGCTCACTTTCCTGATAACGCACTCGTTTGGGAACTCAATTACCGCGGTGAGCTAAACTTCTATCACCAGGCCAAGGCACAGGAAGAGGAAAAAGCCTTACATGTAGAGGACGGTTGGACCTACTTTTTACACGGATGGACGCAAGTTATTGCCGAGGTTTTTCAAGTTGAAATTACGCCAGAACTGTTTGAAAAATTAGGCACTATCTGAACGGTTTCAACGTATAGACCACTTAAAAAGTCTCTGCACCTCGCTCCCACCTTTTCGTAATTTCATTGGACCTTTGAAACCCAAAGCGTTCGTAGAAACCGCCTATACCTGTGCCGTCTGTCAGAGTTACAGATACGTAGCTCGAGCCCTGCAAATGCCCCAAAACTCCTCGCATGCAGCGCGTCGCAATGCCCTGGCAGCGGTAATCGGGGTGAGTAATCACATCCAGAACTTGAGCGACGTACGGGTCGCCGCAAACTCGGGCGAAGCCTACCAAAATATCGTCAGACGTGTGGGCCGTAATGTAGTAGTGGCTGACACGTAACATTTCAGTTGTTTCAGCGTCGGTGCGCCGTTTATCCTCGTCTCAGCCAATGAGCCAATAGAGGTTATTCAGTTGTATAACATCAATATCAGCATTTTCTGTAAACCGTATGTTTGATAGGTGAGATGGCTCAGTCATGGGTTTCTCGGTTGCCTTATTTCTGCCTTATTTCTCGCCTGCGTTCACACAAATTTTGAGACGCTCGAGACCATTGGGGGTACTGAAAGTTGAAGCCACTTTCCACTAGGCGTGTAGGAACGACGCGCCTGCTCTTGAGAACCAATTCCGTCTCTGTTTTCATTAAAAAGGTGCCGATTTCCAGCATCCATTCGGTTGCAGGCAGGCCGATAGATGTGCCCCAACTTTCCCGAAGAATTTTCATAAAGTCTGCATACGGTAAAGGATTCGGAGAAGACAGATTGATAGCGCCTACCAGTGACTCATTATCTATCAGCCAATAGAGGGCGTTGATGAAATCCGTATCGTGAATCCAGGAAACAAACTGCTTACCGTCCCCAGCTTTACCCCCAAGCCCAAACCGAACCAAGCTCAGCAGGGTATCGAAAATGCCCTCTGCATCTGGACTCATCACCATCGCTGAGCGCAGTTTTACTTTGCGAGTTTGCGGTGTTTGAGCGTCGTCCAGCGCCTTCTCCCAGGCTTTGGCAACCTCTATACTGAACCCCCATTTTTCTGGTGCATCAGGCTCACTGCCACCTATAATGCCCGTCCGTTCATCGTTGGGCGCGTCGTAGCGGTGGGAATAAATGGTCGCGGTACTCGCTTGCAACCAGACCTTGGGTGGGTTTTTAGTCTGAGCGATAGCCTCACCCACGACCCTCGTCGAGTCGATGCGTGAGCGCATAATTTCTTGCCTGTTTTCAGGGGTGTAGCGACAGTTGACATTTTTACCTGCCAGATTGATAACGACATCGGCACCCTCAAATTCTTCGGCCCAGGCGTCAAGCGTTTTTGCGTCCCAAAGGGCAGAACGCCATCGGGTGTTTATGGGTTTTCGTCCCAGGACAAGAACCTCGTGCTTATCGGCCTGGAAAGCTCGAGCCAACAAAGTTCCTACTTGACCCGAACCCCCTGGAATAATAATTTTCAAACTACGGCTCCTAATTTACAGCTATGATGTGAAATGCTTACCCTATTCTAAAGCTCGTGTACGTTAACCAACTATGAATTTAGTCTTAGCTAGCCTTAAGCTTCGCCTGATACTATAGACGGGTTTGATGCTTGCCGTTTGAAAGGGGAAGTAATAATGAAACATTTCGTTAGATTAGCTGGCTTGCTCGCGCTTTGCGCCCTGTTAGCAAGCTGCACCGTCACCGTTCGACCTGGCGACGTTTCCGTGAGTGGGCGGGTGCGCTTTGGTATTGAGGTCAACGACGTTATTCGTGTATTTGAACCCACCAGAGGCTCAGGTAGCGTTTATTTAGTCGGTGACTTGATCAGTTTTCGCGTTCTTACAAATCGCGACGGTTATATAACTATGACCGTTCTCAGTCCTAGCGGAAACGTTGAAACCTTCGCGAGAAATATCTACGTGCGGGGTGGTCAGGTCAATGTCATTTCTGGGCCTGATGACGCAAGCGTATTTCAGCTTGTACCGCCGCGTGGCCTACACCGCGTTCGTGCCTCGTTTACGCCAGCCCGGACAAGCGGAAGCGTTATCTACCGCAATTCTAATGGCGAAGGCCAGTGGACCGAGAGCATTGTGACCGAAGTCCGTGACTACGATGTACGTGACATAGCAGAAACACGCTTTTTCATACAGTAATCGAATCTAGAAAAAAGCTAGGGAGTGCTCAGGCGCTCCCTAGCTTTTTGTTATCTGTATAGCTATATTCAGATATACCATCACGCCTCTCTCAATCCTTAAGCGCGACAAACACCCTAACGCTCAACCGCTCAACGGTACAACAACTATCGGAGTTGTGGTCGGCAAGTCACTCCCGCCTTCGGGTTCTACGCTGACACCAAAAATACTTTCCTCGCCCAAAGCCTGTTCAATCTCGAGCACACGCCCGTCCCACATGCCGAGTGACTGCGGCGCGTCACCGACAATTTCCCAGGCTTGATAAACCTGGCCTTCGGGCGGGTCATCGTTCAGCACGAGATAGAGTTCATTGTTAGGGCGCCGCGCTAAGGTGCCCAGTTCGCCGCCGTCAGCGCCGGTAAGGTCTTGACAGGTCACGGACGCCTCGCTGCAAACTTGCTCGAGTTGACGCCCCACGACATAATCCCCATACGCCGGACGTAAACCAACCCAGGCAAAAATCGCTAGCGCCGCTGCTATAGCAAAGCCAACCCACGGCCGTGTTTTAGGACGCGCAGGTAGGGTTACAACGTTATCCGCTGATTGAGGCAACACGCTAGCTTTGTCCTCTTGCTCTGAGTTATTTGTTTGAGGTTGAGCTGTTTGGGATTTGGTCGCGGCTACGGGGGACCCGGCAGCCTCGTCAGGTGCATCTTGAGCTTGGGTTGCCGAACTCGAGCCCCGAATACGCGCCAGAAGCGCGTCCTCAGCACCATCAGGCAGTTCTTCAGGTTCTTGCGCCAGGGCAACGTCGGCAAAGGTCTCGAACATGTCGCGGACCCACGCTGCCTCTTCAGGGTGGTTACTCAGGTACTGGGCAATCTCGATTTCTTGCTCAGGTGTAAGCGCACCCATTACGTAGTCGAGTAACATATCGCGTTCAAAGGTCACGCTTCACCTCCATTCATATGCTCGCGCAAGGTGCTCAATGCTTTGCGCAGTTTTGTCTTTACCGTACCGAGCGGCTTACCCGTTACCTCAGCTACTTGCGCGTGCGAATAACCGCCAAAAAAAGCCAGGTCAATAAGCTCTCTTGATTCATCGTCCAAGCTGTCAAGCGCCTCTTGCACATAAATGCGCTCGACGTGGTCGGGTGGACGTTCCGGCGCGTCCCAATGTTGCAAGGGCATGGTCTCGAGCTTTTTGCCACGAATGCGGTTGATAGCTAAACGGTGGCAAATCGTAACGAGCCACGTTTTTGCGCTTGCCTTTTTTGCGTCATAGCGCTCGGCATAATCCCAAGCGTTTACAAAAGCGTCCTGAACACACTGCTGAACTTCGTCAGGGTCTTTTAACATGCGTCTCGCTACAGCGCTCAAATAGGGAGCGTAACGTCCGTGTAATTCTGTCAAAGCGGCCTCGTCTCGAGCGGCCATTCTCTCTACCAAACGCTCGTCTGGTGTCATTCCTACCATGTATATACACAGCTATCAGAAAACTTGGATGTAAGCAAATGGATTGTAAGCGGTAGTGTAAAAATCGCGCACCTCAAGAAACGAGTGGTCTTAAATCTGTTCAATTCTTGTATGTAGTATACCCTAGCGCCTTGCAACGTATTGAAAGATACGATCAAGTTTTCACTGTGAAGTCTATGGGTCAAACAGTCGGCGTCAGCTCCCCGCGCAGGTTCTCTCGCATTTTTTGGCGTATTACGTTTGGCTCGAGGTTTAGGCTAAAAAGATAGATAAGCTTAGTCAAAGCAGCCTCGGGCGTTATGTCATAACCGCTTACAACGCCCACGTCCCTAAGCGCGTTACCTGTAGCGTAGTCGCCCATATCGACAGAGCCTTGTAAACACTGCGTACAGTTGACAATCACCACGCCGCGCTCGACCGCCCTCGCTAAAACGCTTAGTAAAGCAGCGTCATTTGAGGGTGCATTACCTGCACCGTAGGTCTCGAGAATAAGTCCCTGAATAGGCTCGAGCAAAAAGTTCTCCAAACTAGGCGCTGTTATCCCAGGAAAGAGTCGTAAGGCCGCCACCTGTACCTCTTTAAGCTTGCACACCTCGAGACCGCCGCCAGGCTTTGCCAGTAAAAGTCGCTCTTTCACATCGATATCGACACCGACTTCAGCAAGTGGAGGAAAGTTGGGCGAAGCAAAGGCTTCGAAGCCACTCGAGGACACCTTGGTACTGCGGTTTCCACGTAGCAGCGAACCGTTCAAATAGAGGCAAACCTCTGGGATTGGGTAGTTTGCAGCAATAAGCAGCGAGGTAATGAGGTTTTCGCGGGCATCGCTGCGCACTTCGGCAAGCGGGATTTGGGAACCGGTTAGTAGGACAGGTTTGCTTAAGTTCTCGAGCATAAATGACAGCGCCGAAGCCGTATACGCCATCGTATCCGTACCGTGAATGACCACGAAGCCGTCATAATCGTCATAATTCGCGGCAATGTCCTCGGCAATCGCTTGCCAGTTTTGGGGCCGCATATTCGATGAATCGAGCAGTGGACTGTATTCGTGCAGCGTATAGCTTGGGGTTGCGTCGCCTGCAAATTCAGGCATGGCCGCCAGCCGCTCGCTCAGGTAGCCTTCAGCAGGTGCGTAGCTGCCACCCCGTTTTTTCATGCCAATAGTACCGCCGGTGTAGGCGATGTAGACCCTAGACATAAGCCTCCCTGCCTACTTATGTACTGACCTGAGCAAGAGCCGACTTAGATTGACTCGGCGGAACGACTTCATAAGCAACACGGTTTTTCCCGCGACGTTTGGCGCGGTACATGAGGGTATCAGCAACGTGTAGTAAGCCTTCGACTGTTTCTGGGGGCTCGAGAAACGTCACAATGCCGATGCTGAAAGTAACTGGCCACCCATTCTCTTTCATCGCAGTTAGTAACGACGCCTGGGCTTTCATAAATGCCTGCCTCGCTTCAGCGGGTTTGGTTTCAATCATGACCACCACGAATTCATCACCCCCGAGGCGCGCCACTAGGTCTGTCCTACGCATAACGCCTTGCAACGTATCAACGACAGTAATAAGCAGTTTGTCGCCCGTTTTGTGACCCCAGGTATCGTTCACATGCTTGAAATTATCCAAATCAATATACGCGAGGCTAAGTGGATGCTGGTAGCGCTTGACGCGGTTTAACTCATGTTCAGCGAGTTCGCTAAAAGCTAGTTTATTCATAGCACCCGTCAGTGGGTCCGTACGCGACAAAATGCGTTCGCGCTCTAACCTGCCGCGAATAAAAGCGAACAAATAGCTGACAATCAAAAAATAACCAAAGCGAATGAGCGCGTTCCAGTAAGGAATGAAGCCTTGACGAAGCTCGCCGTAAGCAACATCGGCCCAAAGCCAACTGAGCATGGCAATCCCGGACATAACCATAGCCCAGCGCCTTCCGAGTAACCAAGCTGTCAGACTGATAGGCAATAGGTAAAAGATAGATACAGATAGCTCTGGACCTGTCCAGTAATCGATCAAGCCGAGGCAACCAATAAGAACGAGTGACAGCATGAAGGTCACCGAACGGGGGCGGTTATCGAGATAGGTCAGTATTTGTGCAACGACGTACACAGTTCGTAGCATACGCTAAAAGCCAAGCCGCCTACATCGCCGTGCTCAACAAAGTGCCACAATAGCTTATAGAAGGTGACCGTTGAAACAGCAAAAATCTCTTAAGCAAATCCTCTTTTTAAGCGCATGCTCGCTCGTTGGGTTTACGGGCTGTGGTCCCGCCTTAGAACAGCGCCTCTTATTCGCGCCGACCCGAAGCGTTTGTGAGACACCGGAAACTTACGGCCTCGAGACTAAAACGCTCGAGCTTAAAGCTGAGGATGGTACGGGTCTTCACGCGTGGCTACTCGAGACGAATGAGGACGCCCCTTGGCTTATTCACTTTCACGGCAACCATAGCAACATCACCATGAATTTGCGCTTGCCCGTGCGCTTGCAAGAGCGCCTTGGTTTTAATGTACTCATGGCAGAGTACCGAGGCTACTATAATAGTGTAGGTAGACCGAGCGAAGAGGGCTTTTATCAAGATGCCAAAGCCTATTACGACTATCTGATAGGGCGCGGTGTAGCGCCTGAAAACATCATCGTTTATGGGTTTTCGCTTGGCTCGGGAACCGCAACGCAGCTAGCCAGTACGCAACGTGTCGGCGGGCTTATTTTGCAGGCACCCTTCAGTTCGATTTTAGATGTGGCTCGAGAGCGCGTGAACCCTGAACTGCCAGCAAGCCTGCTACAAACAAAGTTTGACAATAGGGCCAAAATCAAAAATGTCAAGGCACCAGTATTGATTATTCACGGTACGAACGACGAAACCGTTCCATTTGAGCAAGGCGAGGCACTGTTCGGACTCGCCAACGAACCTAAAGACTTTTTGAGCTATGAGGGCGACCATAATACGCTGAATCGGCAGCCAGAAACACAGTTAACAATAGTCTTTGAGGATTTAGTGAACCAAATAGAACATATGCTTCAAACAATGTGAACTGGGGTTCGACTTCGAAGGTGTATAGGACGGAAATAAATGTTATCAAAAAATATAACCCGCGAAACTATGGGAGAGGCGCTAATAGAGGCAATTCCCGAACTTAGAAATGAATACGACGAAAATAAGAGATTTTACTCAGAAGAGGCTTTTCAAGACCACCTGATTTACGGGATGGTTCTCAGAGGTGGACCCCATTCTTAAAACAACATCCAGTGATAATTTAGGAAAGCTATGAACATGGTCTCGGGATGAATACAGCTGATTGCTGAGTCAACTGACCTGGACTGAAGCTGTTCACCAGCCCAATATAAACGCTGTCAGGGGTTTGCCTGTCTAGACTCGAGTGCCTCCTACATTGGTTGTAATCATCGATGTAGATGCTGATAAAGTGTTTGGCGTCTGGAATATCGTTGTAAGCGCGTAAATAAACCTCCTCATACTTCAGACTCCTCCAGAAGCGTTCTATGAAGACATTGTCGATCCACCTGCCTTTCCCGTCCATACTGATTTGGATATCGTGTCGTTTCAGGATAGTTGTGAAGTCACTACTGGTGAACTGAGCCCCCTGATCGGAGTTGAATATCTCAGGACTTGGATAGCGGTCTAAAGCCTCATCTAGAGCTTCAATGCAGAACCGCTTATCAAGGGTATTACTCAAACGCCAACTCAGGACTTTGCGGCTGAACAGGTCCATGATGGCGACCAAGTAGCAAAAGCCCCTTCGCATTGGTATATACGTAATATCTGTTACCCAGACCTGATTAGGTTTTTCCAGCTTTAAGTCGTTAAGCAAGTAGGGATAGATAGTGTGTGCCTTGTTGCCTAGCGAGGTCCTGGGTTTGGGGTAAATGGCTTCGATACCCATCAGCCGCATCAGTCGTTGAACCCGTTTACGATTGACGTGAAAGCCTTTATCCTTTAAACGATCCACCATCGCTCTACTACCCAGGTAAGGGCGCTCGAGATGCAGTTGGTCAATAGCCTTCATCAAGGCAAGCGTTTCGTCACTCAGTGGCCTTGGCTCATAGTAGAACGAACTTCTCGTTATGTTGAGCAAGGCGCATTGTCTGACGATAGAGAGCTCTGCTTGTCTATCGATCATGGCTTTTCTTTCAGATGCATCTAGTCTTTGAGCCCGCGTGACAAAAAATCTCGTTCGACCACTAACTCACCGATCTTGGCATGCAAATCCTTGATCTCAACGTCTTTGTCACGTTTCTTATCAGCAGGATTCTCAAACAGCTCTGTCGCACCTGCCAGCAGCTGCTTTTTCCACGCTGCTATCTGGCTACTATGTACCCCAAACTGTTGGGCTAGTTCAGCAGTCGTTTTCTCTTCCTTGGCAGCTTCGAGCGCCACACGTGCTTTGAATGCTGCGCTATGGTTTCGGTATTTCCTTTTCATGGTCTACTCCTTTTGAAAGCTTAGCAAGCTTTCCTTTTGGAGTTGTCTTAATTATTGGGCCCTCTTCTCTCAACCCATCACTGATGAAATTTTTAGAAGAGGCAGACAATCCCGAATTACTAAAACGTATCTTCGATTTTTTGGAAACGTTAGCATCTTGTGATGACATAGAAATTCAAAATGTTATCTCAGTCACTGTATGTGAGAGAATCGATGGCAATGCAAAAGCTCTCAAAGTTGCACACAAGTACATGGGACCAAACACTCGGAAGCTGGCTGATGAGATTGCCGAATACTGGTCATCTGCGTAACCTCGAGCCATATAGCCACAATTGATGAATGGTTAAACCAATCACCTTCCAATTTCTCTACATTTCATCAGGCGCACCGATGCCCAAAACCTCGAGCCCCTCAGCTAATGTATTCTTAACCTTTTCAACGAGTGCCAGCCGCGCCTCCCTTAACCCAGGTTCGGACAGCAAAACGCGCGTGTCGGGTTTGCCGTTATCATCTTTGTGGTTGTAATAACTGTTCCAGGTGGTAGCCAGGTCGAGCACGTACTGCGCGACAACGTGCGGGGCAAAATCTCTGGTTGCCATCTCGATTACCTCCGGCAGTTTGGCAATCGTTTGGGCTAGGTTGACCTCGAGACTCCCCAATTTGCTAAAATCCGCCCCGTCGCTGCTGTAGCCCTCTTTTTTCGCCGCGCGTAAGATGCTGCTTGCACGGGCATGGGCGTACTGCACGTAGGGCGCAGAGTCACCTTGCAGTGACAGCGCCTGCTCCCAGCGAAAGTCGATAATACGTTTCGCCTCACTTTTGAGCATGGAAAAACGCAGCGCCCCAATACCCACTTGCTCGGCAACCACATCAATAGTAGATAAGTCAGGATTTTTCTCCTGTACCACGGCCTTCGCGCGGCTAACGGCTTCGTCTATCACGGTGTCAATAGCTAGGGTGATGCCCTTACGTCCGCTCATCGCTTGACCCTCGAGTGTCACCACTTCATAAGCCAGGTGATGCAGCTCGTGACCGCGATTATGGTCGGACATGCGCAGCGCCGTTTTCACGATTTGCTGTTGATGCGACTGGCGCGTGTCGATGACGTTGATGATTTGGTCGCCGTGCGCAAAGACCTTACCCTCGGGTTTGGCCTCACCTTCGGGGCTACTTGTATAAAGCGTTTTACCTGAAGGTTGCGTGTCGAACGGGTTAAAGGTAAAGCCTTCAAACATGCCTGCTTTCCAGTAGTGGTAGCCGATGTCCTTGGCGACGTACATGGCGTTGCCATCACTACGCACCAGCACAACCTGGGGTTCCTCGAGCCCTGGAATAAACTCGGATACATCCATGACGAGGGCGTCTTTATATTTACCCTCAATCGGTGTGCTCACGTAATCGCTGTTTTTGATTATTGCCAAACCCTGCGCCAAAAAGCCGCTTCTCACCACGTCAGATTCCCACACAAATAGGTCATATTCAGCGCCGAGTCGGTAATAGGTTTGCAACTGCGAGCGCAAAATATCCTCGACTTTTGTGCGCAGTTCGCCGCGCTCGAGTCGGTGCATCGTTTCGACAACGCCTGCCTCAATCGTTTCTGCGTCATTCTCTTTAGCTTTCGTAAGTTCCACGTAGAGTTCGCCTAGCCAGTGGTCGTATTTTTGACTGCCGTCGTACTGAGCCTCAAAATAGCTCGTTGCAAAAATAGACTCGGCCGCCTGCCGCCCGGTATCGTCAATATAATTCTGTATCTCGACCTCATACCCAGCCGCTTTGAAAATCCGCGCGATAGCGTCACCCAAGCAGATGTTGCGCAAATGCCCCACATGCGCCTCTTTGTTCGGGTTGACCGAGGTGTGTTCGACGATGACCTTCTTATCGCGTTCGGGATAATCAAACGTACCTGTCAAGACGGACTCAGTAAAGGCTGCGGTGTCGACAAAAAAGTTGATATAAGGCCCCACCGCTTCGGCTCTGGCGATGCCCGTAGGCAGCTCTAAGCTATCCAATAATTCCTGAGCAATGGTCGCCGGATTTTTGCGCATGACTTTCGCTAGGCTAAAGGCAACCGGACTTCCGTAGTCACCTGGTTTGTTTGCGGGAACATCTTGAATGGGCACGTCGATATCGCTTACGCCTAGAGTCTCGAGCGAAGCAGTTATGGCTTGTTGGAGGCTTGCTTTGAGGTCTTGCATAAGCTGTTACGCTAGCACAAAACAGTGCTTAACGTTTTTATAGATGAAACGGTTTACAGGTACCAAGTCACTCCACTCTGCTGGACAAACAACGTCCGTCACCTTAAGGAGATTCACCGTACCCCGCTGCAAATAGCGCTCGCTCGACCTCAGTCACTTCATTCCAGGGGAGCGTCTGATCGAGGCGTTCTAAGCTTTGCTCGTGTCCTTTGCCCGCAAAAAGCAGGGTATCACCTGCCTGGGCCATCGAAACGGCTAAGCGAATGGCTTCACGTCGGTCACCTATGCACCAGTAGCTTTGCGTCGCCTCGCCGCCAGCACTCAATGCGCCCTGCGCCATATCAGCCAGGATAGTGTTTATATCCTCGGAACGAGAGTCCTCTTCGGTGAAGATTGCCAGGTCAGCGTGGAGGATAGCAACCTCACCCAAAGGGGCGCGTTTGCCAGGGTCGCGTTCACCTGCTGCACCAATCACCACGATGATACGACCACTCGTAACGGTTCGCAGAGTTTTTAAGGCGTTCTCGAGCGCAGGTGCTGTGTGAGCAAAGTCGACAATCGCCAAGAACGGTGTGCTTTGGACCACTTGCATGCGTCCAGGCACCCCCCCGAAGGTCTCGAGCCGCTCCAATAAAACGTCTAAGGGCAAGTCTGCATGGTGCGCCGCCGCTAAGGCTGCTACGGCGTTGTGGACGTTATAGCGCCCCACCATCGGCAAATAGGCAGCGTAGCTGCGCCCATGATGGGTAAGGGTAAAGCGCTGACCGCCACCCTCGGGCCTAATCTCACTTATTTTCCATTCAGCATCGGGGGATTCGCCGTAGCTAATAAACGTCTGCGCCGCGGCGGCAAACGCCTCGTAGGCCCCATCATCGCGGTTCAAAACACTCAAGGTAGCGCGGCGCATTAGGGTTTGTTTGGCGCGACTATAAGCCTCGAGCGTCTTGTGAAAATCGAGGTGTTCAGGGCTCAGGTTGGTCCATAGCCCAATGTCGAAGGCGACTTCATCGAGGCGGTGCAGGGCGAAGCCATGTGAACTTGCTTCGATGACGGCGTGCGTGCAGCCCTCGGCGTGAAACTGCGCGAGTAGCCGCTGTACTTCGGTGGCTTCGGGGGTGGTGAAGTGGCCCTCGAGCCCAAGCGCCCTCTCCCCTACTTTGACGCCCGCCGTACTGAGCAAACCCGTCCGGTGCCCACCTTGCAACAGATAATGGAGTAAATAGGAGGTTGTCGTCTTTCCGTCTGTACCGGTGACACCGAACGTTGTCAGCTGCTGCGATGGATAGTCATAAAACGCCGCCGCCAGACTTGCTAGGGCGCGCCGGTCGTCCTCTACTTGAATATAGGGAACGCCATCCGGTAATTCGACCAGCGTGCGGTTTTGACCGACGATAGCGACCGCGCCCGCAGCTACAGCGGCGTTCACGTAGCGGTGCCCATCGACCTTCTCACCCTGCCGGGCAACAAAAACCGTACCCGGCGTAACCAGCCTATTGTCTTGCGCTACCCCCGTAACCTCAGTGTCGGGCAGGGTCAAATCTTGCCCTAAAGTTCGCTTGATTAGGTCAGCTAAGCGCATCGCTGACCTGCTTAGCATGTGGAAACTGCAACCTACGAATAGTCAGTGTGTGAGCGCGTATAACAGCCTTTACCACCCTAAGCTTCGGACTTGAAAGCTCGGCATCACCTAAAGCCAGATGACTTATGCTAAAATTCCACCAGTACATGAATGATGACCCTCCTGAACGATCGCGTGTCTGGTTAAAAATAACACTGTTCGGTTTACTGCTGAGTGGTGCGTTTGTCATGACGCAAGCGCTGGCACAAACTGTGGCAGCGCCTGGAGGTATCTCCTGGGTTCAGGTCGCTACACTGGTGGTCCTATTTTTTCTATCAGGTTTACTTTCAGGCTCAGAAACAGCTCTGACGGCAATTGGAACCTGGAAAATACGTCAGTTACAAGAGGATGGTCAGGACCCCAATGGGGTATTTTCCCTACTCGAGAAAGACCGCACCCGCTTTATTACCACACTGCTAATTGGCAATAACATTGTCAATATTGCTGCCACCGCGCTTGTGACCCAAATGAGCATCAATCTGGCGCGCTCAGTGGGGTTTAGCCAGTCGCTCGCTGTAGGTTACGCCACGGGCATCATGACGCTGCTCATTCTCATCTTTGGGGAAATTACGCCGAAGTCGATTGCGGTTCATAACGCCGTGCCCTTTTCAAGACTCGTCATTCGGCCCGTGTTTTTGCTGTCAGTGATTCTCTACCCTGTCGGCCTATTTTTCACCTTTATCTCAACCTCGATTTTGCGCCTTTTGAGGCTCGAGCCCCGCGGAAACCCGCTACTCACCGAAAATGAGTTGCGACTTATGCTGCGCAACGCCGAGGAAACAGGCGTCATCGAAGCTCAGGAGGAAGAGATGATTAAGGGCATCATCGACCTCGAGGAGACGGTGGTGCGCGAGGTGATGACGCCGCGTGTCGATATGGTCGCTATCAACGTCGAGGACAGTTTGCAAACCCTGGTCGAGTTGAGCCAGTTGCAACATTACAGCCGTTTGCCCGTATATGAAGACAGCATCGATAACGTGCGCGGCGTGGTTTACACCCGTGATTTGCTCAACTATCTGGGTCATCCCAAGGATATTTTGACGACTTCCGTCGCAGACATTATGACCACGCCGCAATACGTCCCAGAAACGCTAAGCATTTTGAATCTACTTAGAGACATGCGCACCCGCAAAAATCACCTGGCTATCGTCGTAGACGAGTTCGGTGGTACGGCGGGCCTGATTACACTAGAAGACATTATCGAAGAAATTACGGGCGAGATTTACGACGAGACCGACGAAGAGGAAATTGAAGAAATCAGCATTCTGGGTGAAAATAGCTACCGTATACAGGCTTCAGCCCATTTAGATGAGGTCGCGGAGGTCCTCGAGCTGACCTTTGAAGATGGCGGCGACTACGACACGCTAGCAGGATTTTTAATCAGCCAGTTCGGCTACATTCCCCAAACAGGCGAAACGCTGACCTATGAGACCGTAAACTTCGTGGTGGAAGACGCCGACGAAAAGCGTGTCATCACGGCGATGGCCTCGCAAGACGAGGTTATCGAGCCCAGTTTAGAAGAAATACCTAGCGCCGCCAGTGAGTGATGCGTTAATAAGGGAGGCTCGAGCGGCCCTCAAACGAGCTGAGCGCGTCGCGGTTCTGACAGGCGCGGGGGTAAGCGCAGAATCTGGCATACCGACCTTTCGCGGTGCGGAAGGCTTTTGGCGCAGCTACCGCCCCGAAGATTTGGCGACCCCACAAGCCTACGCCCGCGACCCAATACTTGTCTGGGAGTGGTACGCCATGCGGTTTGAAATTGTAACGAATGCGCAACCCAACCGCGCTCACGGGTTGCTGGCTGAACTCGAGCAAGAAAAACACCTAACGTTAGTCACACAAAACGTGGATGGGCTGCATAAAAGGGCAGGTTCAAAAAGTGTTCTGGAACTTCACGGAAATATTACGCAAAGCCGCTGCGAAAGCTGTGGGTATTTGGATGGACTCGAGCCAGGTTTCGAGATACCACCACACTGTTCACGTTGTGGAGAGCGGGCACGGCCCAACGTTGTCTGGTTTGGTGAGTCCCTGCCGCAAGCAACGTTTCAAAACGCCATCAACGCCTTTGCAGACGCGGACCTCGCCCTCATTATCGGTACATCTGGTGTGGTTGAACCCGCCGCGAGTTTGGCGCGGCTTGCCAAAGAGCAAGGAGCATATATCATAGAAATCAATCCTGAACGGACACCACTTAGCTCCGCAGCCGACACATCTTTGCCAATGTCAGCTTTGGAGGGTATGACCGTATTAATGGCAGGTGATGAGCGTGTCTGAGGCCCTTCCGTCTTACTGGTTAGACCGCCCATCATTTAAACTAACGAGTAATCTCGAGGCTACATTTGAAGCTATTTTTACAAAGAGAGTAATGCCGAGAGTAATGCGGGGAGTAATGCCAGGAAAAGCCCAATATATAAAAAGCCTCCCCGCCCCTAAATGGGTTTTTCTTTGCTGGCTCACCGACACAAAAAATATTCTTCTACACGGTTCTGGAAATCCTAATATTTCGCTTTTCGAGCCACGTTCCCCAAATGAAGATTCGCCTGATGCCTTCAGCAAACAAAAAGCTGTCTTTGCAGCTGGAGACGGTATTTGGCCGATTTTCTACGCCATTATGGACCGCGAAAATTACCGTTTCAGAATGCTCAATAGCACGTTACAGCCTGAAACAAGCCCAGGTCACTACGCCGACATGCGATATTTCTTCTCAATCACTGAAGGTATGTTGTCGCGAAAACCGTTTCGTGATGGAGTAATTTATATTTTACCAAAACATGGTTTTGTACAACAACCTCCGTATGAACTTGTGGGCAGAAGCGTGCTTGAGCCTCACTTTGCTAGTCCTGAACCTGTGAGACCTCTGGCGAAACTCAAGGTTCGCCCAGATGATTTTCCCTTTCTAAAAGTAATCAGGGAACATGATGAGGCAACCGTTCGAGTTCGAGCAGGCCAAGATCCTTACGGTTTTCCTTGGCTAGATTAAAGTTCCCATTTTGGCTCACGCTTTTCTAGAAATGCGCTAACGCCCTCTTTCAAATCATTCGTTGTTCGTGCTAAGGCGTTTAGCTCTGATGCGTAGCGCAAACCCTCCTGCAACCCCATACTTGGCACAGCGGCAAGGAGTGACTTGGTCATCGCTAATGAGGTCGGCGCGTTCTTCGCCAACTGTGCGGCTAGCTCGAGCCCCCTCCCTAAAACTCTATCCGCTGCACAAACCTCATTAACAAGTCCCATTCGCAACGCCTCATCAGCCTCTATCAACCTTGCACTCAACAATAGGTCTCGAGCTGCCTTCTCCCCAACTTGACGTACCAGAAAAACGCCTACAAGCGCTGCGACAAAGCCAATCCGGGCCTCGGTGTAGCCGAACTTGGCGCTCTCGCTCATCACAACCAAATCGCAAACGCTGGCAATACCCGCGCCGCCTGCGACGGCGTGACCGTTCAGCGCAGCGATGACGGGTTTGGGGAACAGGTAGATGGTCTCGAGCAAACGCATAAAACGCTCAGAATCTGCACGGTTTTCTTCTGATGAGCGGCTGCTTATAGACTTGAGTTCACTTAAGTCAAGCCCTGCGCTGAACGCTTTGCCTTCACCTGTTAAGACGACAGCGCGAATTTTTACGTCAGCAAGTGAACGATCTGGCCATGATCGGATATAATGATGTGGCTCAAGAAGGCGACTTAGGGTGGACTTCTGGAAAAGACGTAGTGTATACCAATGTAGGAGATTGTCAAGGTTGTTCCAATTCTGAATTTGGGGATGTGGCGATGTTCAACCACTTCAATGGAGAGTGGTACTTTACAGGAGCTGATGCGGAAGAATTTTTTATCATGGAGCTGCCTTGTGCAGAAGTAGTGCCATGTGTATGTACTACAGAATATGATCCCGTATGCGGACCTGATGGTACACAATACTCCAATAGCTGTTTTGCAGAATGTGATGGTGTATTTGATTATGGATCTTGCACAGAGCCTTGTGATCTTTCTCAGCAACAGTGGCTGCAGGATACGCTTGCTAGTAATGATCTTTGTGCTAATGGTTGTCTAATTAATATTCAATCTTTTAATTTTAATGATTCCACGTACGTAGTTTTTGCAGGGGCTAATGGTCCTTGTGCTGATTACTTTACGGAGGTGTTTACTTGTAGTGGCACACTTTTCTGTCAAGATGGAGGATTTGCTGGGCTAGAAGAATGTACTGCATTTTTTGGTGAGGGTTTTCCTCAAAATTCAGAGTTGATTTG
>ENA-ORXM01000800-ORXM01000800.1-marine-metagenome-genome-assembly--contig:-NODE-800-length-49272-cov-6.441102_pt1 | contig 49272 bp, 31 predicted proteins | sample MGYA00237867_ERZ511480 | MGnify/ENA primary metagenome ERZ511480 (study PRJEB26309, sample SAMN06266103) | marine metagenome | isolation source: Algal blade | place: United Kingdom:Sidmouth, United...
AGCTTATAAAGTCTCTTGCTGCATAGCATAGGATTAGTCCACTTGTCTATGTATCTTTGGGGTCGAAATCTTACCCAATTTGAATTACCTTACAGTAGAAAATGTTTCTAAGTCTTACGGAGAGAAAGTATTATTCTCCAATATCTCTCTGCAAATTAATCAAGGAGAGAAAATAGCCATTGTAGCCAGAAATGGTTCTGGTAAGTCAACGCTGCTGCGGGTATTGGCTGGCGAGGAGCAGGGAGAAGGCGAGCGCGCCACCATCCAATTTAAGAAAGGGATCAAAATCGGGTTTCTCAAGCAGGAGCCAGACATAGACAAGAGCCTCAGTATCCTAGATGCTATCTACTACAGCGATAATCCTGTATTGGGCTTGATCAAGGACTACAATGAAGTGATCCAGGATCCTGCGAGATTCGATGAGCTGGAAAAGCTCTCCATGGGAATGGATGATCATAATGCATGGGATATGGATGCTAAGATCAAGGCCGTCCTCTCGCATCTCAATATCATAGACCTCGACAAAGTACTAGATACCATGTCTGGTGGACAGCTCAAGCGCTTGGCTTTGGCAAAGCAGATCATCGATGAGCCCGACTTCTTGATTTTGGATGAGCCGACTAACCACTTGGATATAGATATGATCGAGTGGCTAGAGGAGTACCTGCAGCAGAGGCATATCACCTTACTGATGGTGACCCACGATAGGTATTTTTTGGAGCGTGTGTGCGATACCATCCTAGAGCTGGAGCAAGGCGTGATCTATAAACATAAGGGTAATTATGCCCAGTTCCTTGAGCGTAAAGCAATCAGAGAGACCAACGACGGTGTTGTGCTCAATAAGTCGAATAAGCTACTCAAGAAAGAGCTAGAATGGGTAAGGCGTATGCCTCAGGCGAGGACGACTAAGTCAAAGTCTAGAACAGATGCTTTCTACAAACTGAAGGAATCCCTCTACGGTAAAAAGAAGCAAGAGGATTTGCAGATCGAGATCAAGGGGCAGCGTATGGGAAGCAAGATAGTCGAGCTGCAATACATATCCAAATCATATGGCGATCTCAAGATTCTAGAAGATTTTCATTATAAATTTAAGAAAAATGAAAAAGTTGGGATCGTTGGTCCCAATGGTGTCGGTAAGTCTACACTCCTAAAAATGATATTAGGAGAGGTTAGACCTGACGCTGGTAAGGTGGTGATTGGAAGTACCATCGTGTTTGGCAATTATAGCCAAGAGGGCTTGAAGCTGGAGGTAGATATGCGTGTTATCGATGTCGTTCGAGATGTGGCGGAGTATATACCACTCGATGGTGGTGGTAAGTTGACCGCCACTGGACTGCTGGAGCGGTTTCTGTTTTCCAAAAAGCAACAACAAGTCTATGCTTCAAAATTGAGTGGTGGGGAGCGACGCAGGTTATTTCTGCTGACCATCCTGATGACGAATCCGAATTTCTTGATACTGGATGAGCCTACCAATGATCTGGATATTGTTACGCTGAATATACTAGAAGAGTTCTTGATGGATTTTCCAGGTTGTGTATTGATCGTAACCCACGACAGGTACTTTATGGATAAGGTAGTAGACCACGTTTTTGTTTTTGAAGGGGACGGCAAAGTCAAAGATTTCAATGGCAACTATTCTGAATATAAAGAGCGTTTTGATGTTTCTCCATTTAAAGCGGAAAGCGAAAAACCACAAAAAAATTCTGAGAAAAAAGCCAAGCAAGATGAGGCCGCGGACGCACCTCGGAAATTAAGCTACGAGGAGCGAAAAGTTTTTGGGAAACTCGAAAAGGAAATTCAAAAATTAGAAAAGCGTAAAAAAGAAATTCATGAATTGTTTTTGGATACCACCAAGTCTCCTGAGGAACTTACGGATCTGACTAAGGAATTGAATACTTTGCAAGAGACGCTAGATGATCGGGAAGAGAAGTGGATGGAGATGGCGGATTTTGTGTAAGGGTTTGTTGGTTTGTGTATTTGTTGATTTGTGTATTTGTGTATTTGTGTATTTGTTTAATTGTGTATTTGTTTATTTGTTTATTTGTTTAATCGTGTATTTGTTTATTTGTCACTACAGCCCAATTTTCTACAGTGCCTTGACCACCAGAAAGCAGCCTACGGTGCCTACGGTGGTTAACCTTGACCACGTACAGAAAAGCGAACCACCGCAGTCAGCGCAGCTACAGTGCCTTGACCGCGTCCGCGTACAGAAAAGCGAACCACCGCAGTCAGCGCAGCTACAGTGCCTTGACCGCCAGAAAGCAGCTTACGGTGCCTACGGTGGTTAACCTTGACCGCATTAAGTTTCAAAAAGTATTTTGCTAGTTTCCCAAACGCATCGATAGCTAGCAGACTTTGCACCAGTGATAAACGCTACTCCAGAGTATCATCCGAGGTCCAAATATCTTTGTTGCCTATAGATTTATTTTGAGCTGCTAAGAATGCCGCTCGCTCTGCCGCTATCCTAGCCGCTTGCATTTCTGCAAGCCTTTGCGCCTTGGTCTTTTCAAAAATATCTGCAGGCAAAAAAGGCGTTGTTCGAGAAGTATCCTCATCCGCATAAATGTCGCGCATACTTTCTATCTCCGTATCCTCTAACTCATCCTTGAAATAAAAAGCCGTAAAGATACCCATAATGGCACCTAGAAGATGACCTTCCCAACTGATATTGCCTTCCTTCGCATTGGGCGCAATACCCGCAAAGTAACCACTGTACAATACAGTAACAATTAAAGCGATTACTATCGACTGGAGTGATCGGCGAAATATACCGTTCCAAAATAAGAAGGCCAATAATCCATACACTATTCCACTCGCGCCGATGTGCGGCAGATAACAAGATCTATTAAACTCCGTTCCACAAAAAAAGAGGTTACCCATTAGCCATAGCCCTATGCCACTTAGAAAATAGATCATCACAAAACTGCGTACGGCTACTTTCTCGTAAAAGTAAAACATGGAGGTACTGAGCACCATGAAAGGAATAGAGTTGGAAATGATATGATCTAAACTACCATGTAAGAGCGGGGAAAAAAGTATCCCCCACAAACCTTTAATCTCTCTAGGTAAAACACCCAGTTTCCCTGGCTGAAAATCCATTAAATTTTGGAATAGAAAAATCATCCAAATCAAACCCAAAAAGGATAAGGGCAGCGTAAGATGATCTATGAGTTTTTTTTCTTCCACTTGACTAAATCTTCTTTGATGCCTGTTCTACGATAGAGCAGCTTTTTTTCATAAACACCAAAGCCCTCTAGAGTGTTTATAGATACCTTCTACGCACTAAGTTGATAAACTGCTTTGCACGTTCAATGCTCTTAGGATTCGTCCAAGAATATACGGTTACCAAATTACGCATCATATAATCCTTTGCAGGGCCAAAGCCACCGATCGTATTGAGCTGCGTAAGGGCGTTATTGAAAGCATGATGATCATCAGAAAATAACTCTTTGATCATTGATATTTTATCATTTAGTCCAATAGCTTTCGCTAGATCTGGTATCGGAGTTGATCCCCACTTCCCTGCATTCTCAGCAGCAGTAGCATCATCAAATAAAGCATAAGCCGCATTTATATTATTCCCACCAGCCTGACTTTTCGGAGCAGAAACAGATTTTACTACGGGTTGCACAGGCTTTACTTTTTGTACTGGCGTAGCAGGTGGTGGTGGAGGTGGAGGTGTAACCGTTGGAGTCGGAGTAGCGCTCACGCTATTCATACTTGGATTCGAATTATCCATATGCTTCAAGGAGTCAGGAATCTTTATCAAGATCGGTGCGCTGGTAGTTTCTGCAGCGGGCTCCTTTTTATTAAACTTGTCATTAAACGTTTTGCCTTTATTGTTGGCATCTGCAAGCCGATCGTTGATGCTTCTTCCATTGCCATTAGATAGCTTGTCCGCTATTGTTTTAGTATGTGCAGCTACGCTATCGTTTAATTCTTTTGGCGCATTGCTCACAGCAACACTTTGCTCTATCTGCTGTATGGGCTGCTGCACAGGCTGCTCTGCAGGTGGATTTGTATAGGTTGGGGTAGCTACAGGCTGCGGAGGTGACACATTTGTTTGTGGCTTTACTACTTCTTGAACCGAAGTTTCTACCTGCACTGGAGGCGCTGTCTCTACCTTCACTGGCGGGGCGCTTTCAATTATCTTAGTTTCTTGTATAACTGCTGGAACTACAGCTTCAGCTGGCTCGCCATTTACGCATGCCTCATATAACTGGCTTACATAGGCCTTCATCAAGTCCTTCTCAATGTTAGAAATCTTGCCATCCATATTGATATTTTTATGGAGTGCATTGATCTTTTGCAATATAATTTGAAACTGAGCTAAATTCATTAAATTGAGTTTTATAACTGAATAGATCCTATTCTTCTATCTTATACGCAGAAAGTATAGGTTTTATTCAAAAATCGAAAGATTTTTAAATTGCTTAACAAAGTAAATTTAAAGTATATATTGCTTAATTGATAATATTATAGATGTTTTTAGAACCACACTTCAAAGGACAGCGCAGCGGATGGTTGGAAGTCGTCTGTGGATCCATGTTTTCAGGCAAAACCGAAGAGCTGATTCGTCGTCTCAAAAGGGCGCAAATTGCCAATCAAGTCGTGGAAATCTACAAACCCAAGATAGATACTCGTTACGACATAGAGAAAGTTGTATCCCACGATTCCAACTTTATCCATTCTACGCCAGTAAGCCGATCTAGAGATATTTTGCCCGTAGGGGAAGATGTCAATGTAATAGGCATAGATGAAGCACAGTTTTTTGACGATGATCTGCCAGATGTCTGCCAAGAACTTGCGCTTAAAGGGGTGCGCATCATCATCTCAGGATTGGATATGGATTATCAGGGGCAGCCTTTTGGCCCTATGCCTACACTACTCAGCGTAGCAGAATACATCACCAAATTGCACGCTATTTGTTCTCATTGCGGCAATCTCGCTACCCACTCTTATCGTCTTATTCCTGATGAATCCAAAGTAAAGCTGGGGGAGAAAGAGTCTTATGAAGCCCGCTGTCGCACTTGCTATGCGATGGGTAATATTTTGGATTTTAGGAAGCGAGAAAGTACAGTGACGGGGCATCAGCAAAAGTTGGACTTGTAAAATTCACTTTGCTATACAGCAAGTGACCTGCCATGTATATCTTTTTTCAGGGTGTGCCCCTCCTTCGCTAAAAGGCTACGGCGGGTCGGGCTATGCGTGACTACGCGTGCGCTTCGGCCACCGACAAAAAAGAGTCGGTGTCTGCTTCCTACGGTCGCATCACTACTATCCCTCACACGGGGTTTGGTAGGTAGTAATTAGTGCGGAGCCCATAAAAAGAATGGCAAGACTTAGAGAATCATTTTGCCCCCTATGTTGCAGAATGGCATTAATAAATAGGAAATCCTAATTGAAATTTTTACATTAGGGTATTGTCCTACTCAAAAACTTAACGATGAAACCAGTATCCTTGCCAATTGCAATAACTATTTTAATGATGTCTTGTACCGAAATTTTAAGTCAAAAACTGGTTAAAGATGGACATCAGTGGAATGTGACTTATCAGCCTTTTGATAGCCCTGGTACTTTTACAGTACTCACTAAAATAAGTGGAGATACCCTTGTTGATGATCTATTGTATTCTAAAATATATCACAGTCAAGATACTTTTGGTACCAATTGGACTATTTCTAATCAATTTATTAGAGAAGATGAGGAAAGAAAAGTATTTGTTAAAAGTGGAAATTTAGAGGAGTATCTACTCTATGATTTTGGTCTAGAAGTCGGGGCAACTTACATGTTAGAATGCTCTTCTACTGTAGCTAGTATTGATTCAATCATCCTGAATAATGGCGAAAGCAGAAAACGACTTCACCTCAACCTAACAGGTGAAAATTATGGACCGGTGTGGATAGAAGGCATAGGTGAAGCGCTAGGTGGTTTGTTTGGCACTAGTGCATATTGTATTTCAGATGTTGGAGGAGCACTCCGATGCTTTTATGACAATGATGAACTTTTATATCCCGAAACTCCAAGCACTTGTTTTACAGAGACTAGTAACTACGTATATAGCACCCTACCAAGCGACATAAAAATTTATCCAAATCCGATTTACGAAACGGTGCATATCACCAGCGAGTCCACGAAAATAAAATCATTAAGAATAATTGATCTAATAGGAAGACCCGTCTATTGCGATGTTCAAAAGGGCGACTTAATAGATGTTAGTGATCTCACGGCGGGCACTTATTTCATTGTACTAGAGACTGAAAATGGAGATCTGTATTCAGAGAAATTGATGAAATTGGAGTAAAGCCCATTTAATATTATTGTAAGACTCACTGGTGCGAAGCAAGATCGAACTTGGGAATTTTCCGAGTGACCAACGAGTCATGGAACAAAACGCCCGCTTCCTTGACGGCGGCTAGTAGCATGCCTCAAGGAGAGCGTACCAAAACAAAAAAAATCCTGCCTCGATAACCAAGGCAGGATTTTTATGCGCTAGACATTCTTTTTAAAGCGCTTTAATGTTAATTGTCCACTGACCACATTCCTTACCAGGAGCCGAAGAGTCCCGCGCGAATGTAGTTTGCTTCATTGCTGTCAATGCGCTTGATACCGCGTCTCTATCTGTTAGCGTAGACTTGGATCTGTTATATTTTGCATAGACAACTGTTCCCTCTCTATTAATACATATATTGAATACAACACGACCAGTTTTAGTAAGATCTTTAGGAGATACTCTCCTATCTACAGCTCTTCCTAACTTTCCGATACCATCAAAATCTAAACCGTCAATACCTGAATCTCCATTACCATCTGTTTTAGAATTACCTGTTTTACCAGAACCTTGTTTGCCATCACCAGGGGTATTTGATTTGCCGCTACCAGAACCTGTACCTCCTGTACCTGAACCAGAGGCCTTTTTCGCAGCTTCGGCTGCAGCTTTAGCCGCAGCATCGGCTGCGGCTTTACGTTTGGCAGCCGCTGCTTTTGCTTTTGTTTCAGCAGCCTTACGCTTTGCTTCCTTTTCTGCTGTTGCCTTGGCAGCAGCCCTTTTCTTGGCTTCGGCAGCCTTTTTCAATCGTGCTTCTTCCTCTCTTTTAGCTTGCTCTTCCGCACGCTTTTTACTGATTGCTTCTGCTTTTTTTATGCGCTCCATCGCCTCTACCTTTCGCTTCTCTGCATCTTCCTTTTGCTGTTGTATTTTTATAGCTTCACGCTGCGCTGTAATAATAGCTTCCGCTTTGGCAGCTGCTTCCGCAGCCGCATCTGGTGCCGCATCTTTTTCTTCTGGATCTACTGCTGTATCTTCCTCCTGCGTATCTTCCTCTGGTTCTTCTATCGCCTCTGGCGTCTCATCTACTGGCTCTGGATCGGGTGTCGTCTCTTGCACTTCTTCTGCTACTTCAGGTTCCTCCGTTACGGGTGGTGATCCCTCTTCTGCACTTGATCGCTCTGCTGCCGCTTTTTCATTTTGAACTATCTCTTTCTCTATTTTTTTCTCAAATTTATCTGCGAAGTCGATCGTAATTGTCTCATTAAATCGCGGTGGATCTTCAGGCTTACTATGCAGAATAGGGATCAGCAATAGCAAAATCATGATGATGTGTATGATGATCGAAGTACGCTTGGCTTTACGTTGTGTTATTACTTCTGGAATAAGGGTTTTCTGTGCCATGATTAGCTAATTTAATGATAAATAGTGTCTATTGAGGATATTATATTAATATAACTCATAAATCAATCCAAATAGATCCATGAAGATATAATATTAACAGTAAAACAGTATTTCTAGGTCTAAAATTGTCGTGATGTTAAAAATATTAACTTGTACGAGCTGTGAGCAGCAGCATATAAAAACAAAATAGGGCATTATCTGAGCCATCAAGAAAATGCACTGTATTATTATACGACTATCCGCTATTAGGTACTAAAGTAAACATTAAGGTAAAGATAAGAAGTGTATTTCGTCCCCCTCAAAATAGGCGGGACAAGCTTTACAGGACTTGAAAAACTGTTACAATCTATTACAACATCTTGTCCCCCGTTAAAAAGACGGGACTAGAATTTCAGGACTGCTTAAAAGTATCATTTTTTTGGTCTATTTTAGTTGACTATTGGCTTTAGACTCTAAGGCAAGAATTGAGATGGTCGATTTTCATATATATCAGTAAACTTGCAGCTTGGTACTCAAAAGCGGATAATCATTTATTTTTATTTTAGGTAGATATTATTGATATAAAAAAAGAAAGGTTGCTTCTACATCTCTGAGTTTTAAATCAAGACTTATCTCTTCTCCTACCTTGTTACCCAGAGTACAATTTATTTTTGCGGTAACAATGAAACCGTATTTAGGGTTACTACCGTGAACATTTTCATAATTCTCGACCTTTAATATCTCAAAGGTATCCTCAGAAGTATCTGAACTAAAGACACTATAGCCTTGATACTGCCTAGTTGTATATGGTGGAAACTCATCAAAATCAAGATGATGAAAAGCGATTTCAACTTGACCTGGGTCTATTCCAAACTGCATAATATCACCTTCCTTCAACAAATTCATTAGTTCTTCTCTTAAAAACCTTTCTTTCCAATCATCGCCTCTTCGTTCAGATACTATTTTTACTGCTATCTGATGTCTTCCACCAAGCATTACATCCTCCTCATTACCACTCTCCTCTTGCATTACATGTTGTGTAGAACCTCTCCCAGTAGCAGATACTACAAATTTATTTCCATTGATAGATTGTGTACCTTGCCCCGATGTAGATTCTACAAAAGAAAAATCCTCAACTTCTTCTTCTGTGATAATAGTTTCCCTATTTAAAATAATTTCCTCATTCTTGACAAGATCTTCTATTATTCCTCGGTAGTAAAAATTAGGTATGCTAAGTTCGCCTTCTAACTGGACTTGTTCAAAATCATCAATATCGTAATCCTTCTTACAGGAAGATGTAGAAACACAAATTAGTATGGCTGTCAAATAGAATATATATTTCATATTAGAATATTGTTGTCGTCTTTAGAATGTATAATTTATACTTAGTTGGATATCTGAATTAAAATGATAGCTATCATCTATGTTGCCTTCAGCATCTCTATATAGATTGTCAGGAGTGATATCTCTTACTCCTTGATTCCAGCGAAGAGCTAAAGACCAATGACGCAAAAGTTGATATTCACCACCCATAACAATACAGAAGTCATGCCGCCAAAACCCTTGATCAGGTGAAGAGTTACTAAAGGAAGGCTGTAAGTCTGGTCTGGAATATCTCAACCAAGGTTGTAGGTCGCTATACCTCAATCCGCCAACTAAAGAGAGCTTATTAGACGTTCTAAATTTTAACGTAAGTGGAATATCAATTGATTTGTAGCTCTTAAACTCACGAATGGCTGTTGTAGAGTTTGAGAAACCCAAATTATCATAATAGCTAACTGAAAATTGATGCTCTAGATCATAATTATCTACAGTCTTATAATGCATCTCTAGCTGTAGAGTCCATTTCTTCGATAATCGCTTCTTTGCATAGATTCCAAAAAATGGCTTATGAGAAGTTGTCAGCGCAGTATAGTCCGTTATAGAATTATTGAGACCTATCAACAAACCAAATTTTACTCTTTTATCAACATCAACTACACTTATCATTTCATTGAATCTGAATGATCTATCATCGTATTGGAGTTCAAGTGTATTCAACGCTAAGGCTGGAATATTCTTGATCTCCTTCACTTTATCGTTTGAGCTTGAAGTAGTATTTGAACTGCCAGTTTCTTGATCACTTGGTTCACTATTAGCACCAATTTTAGATTGCTCATTCTCTACCGCTAGTTCTAATGACAAAGCAATTGGATTACTCGGAGAAAAGTTATCATTATTACTTTTCTTGGACTTCGATATTGGAAAAGATAGATTATTCGAATATTTGTTATTGTAGCTTCTTAATGACGCTATCTCTAGATTTATATTCGCTACTTTATGTATCGCTTTGTTATTAACTTCTTTTATGCTTCGCATCTTATTTTCGAGTATGCTTCTATCTGAGGAATTTTCAAGATTTGCTTTTTCTAACTGTTCATTTGATTCTATATCTTCGATATTTAGCATAGTAGCATTCGCCTCACCTCTATTAGGCGTACTGTTATATTGTTGACCACCCCGAGCTTTTCTATTGGTGGTTTCTAAACTAAGTTCAGTAGGTTTTCCATCTCGGTATATGGTGTTTATTAAAACAAATACAGCTATCAATATTGAAGCTGATAGCGCAATTGGAATATAAGTTTTTAAAAAATGAGGTCCGCTAGCTGCATTAGCATTTAGTATACTGTCCATAGCCTCCCAATCATTGGTACTAAACTCATCGGGGGTATACTCAGAAACTTTACTCCCCAAGATGTCCCAATTTTTATCTGATATATTATCTTTCATTTTATTAAAATTTAAGTCTTAGTTAGTAATTCTTCAATAGTTCTTTCATCTCCTTTTTAGCATTCATTAGATGCCATCTTGATGTGGAAACACTAATATTCAACTGATCCGCAATTCCTTGATGTTTGTATCCTTCAATGATGTAAAGGGAGAAAACTATTCTACTAGCAGGTGTCACCCTTTGCAAGTTCGCAATGATGTCCTCGGCGGCTAAGCGTGCGACAACATCACTTTCTATTCCTTGCTCAGGTAAATCAGCTCCACTCGTAAACTTAAATTTTGTTTGAGCTCTTACGTGATCGATACAAGTGTTTATTGTTATGCGCTTGAGCCATCCTGCAAATGACTTAGAAGATTGTCGCTTCTCAAGATTTTTAAAAATCTTAAAGAAAGTTTCATTGACAATGTTTTTAGCTTGGTCTCTATCGTTGGCATAGCGCAGGCAAATTGAAAATACCCTGTTGTACCATTTCTTGTATAAGGCAGATTGAGCTAATCGGTCGTCGTCCAAGCAACGCCTAATTAGAGCATCATCCTCTGTTTCTATTATATTATGACTGAGCTTCAAAATTTTCACATGTGGTTCAGACGAAGGCTCTAAATAGTTGGCTATCATTTTTTCTTCGTTTTGTGATTTGGTTTGGCATTCTAGAATATTTCCGATAAATTAATATCATAGCCAAGACGAGCTTGCCTGAATAAACGTTTGGTAGATTATGGTTTTTTTTGAAAATCAACTAAAATATATTGATTATGAGGGATTTAATAAGGATTGCGACAATTTTATGTACCTAGTATAAATAATAAAGGGGCTGGAAAAAATTCCAGCCCCTTTATTTAAGAAGTAATTTATAGATGCGTCAGTATCAATTCAGCAAATTCATAGTTCACACTTTACTATTCACCATTATTAATCCTACCACTCCACCGTATCACCCGCTTTAAGGCTATCTCCATCCTCGCTATCATCCTCACCATCTGTATTAGCCTCAATCTGACGCACCTTAGAAATTTTCTTATCCTCCAGCTTATTACCCAACGCTTTCCAACCTTTTACATCAATAAAGTCCGCTATGCTCAACTCATAAGTCTCCGCTTGCTTCTTGACTTTATATTCATATTCGATCACCGGATTTTCGTCCAGAGAAGCAAAGAGTAATTTTGAATCTTTATGCTCTGAGATATAGACATACTTCGTGTTGAGCGAATTGGTTTCTATCTGAAATCGTTTGACCATCGTCCACTTCTTGTCGCCGTCGTAGTATACTGCATTGACCACTGTGTCGTCCGCTAACTTTTGTACAGCAGAAAGATTTGGGATATCATATTTCTTGTTCATATCCAACTCCGCTATTTCGTAACTACCATTTTTGTAAAGTGCAATAATATAATCTCCCGTATCAAACTCGCCAAGAAAATCTCCACGCTCATCGGTATTGATCTTGCCGCTGACAGGATCCATCCAGATCTGAATAGCGCCTAAGGTAGACTGACCCACATCCAACTGCGTCACCTTGCGGATCGGATATGAAGTCACCGTATTGCCTTTAGAGCCACGCCCTTTGATCGCTATGTCTTGAAAGTCAAAAGGAAAATTCTTTTTGCGTGCAGTGCAGCCTGCCGTCAGAAAAACTTCAACCAGCTCTGACTCTCCATTTGGATTAGCAGTAAAATAACTCACCCTACAATTTTTATTCCCAGTGGTCAAGTCATATTCTTTGTCCCGAGTGATACTCTTGACATTAAATCGCTTTGCGTATGACTTCCCAGTTTTACCATCCGAGTAAACCATATTATAAGTAGTACGGTCATCCCCCTTTTTCCACACTGCCGTATGCAAAATATTCTTACCTACAAACACTTTCTCTCCTATCCGTACTACCTTGAACTTACCGTCCTTGGTGAATGCAATGACATCATCGATATCTGCACAATCCATCACATACTCTGTCTTTTTTATTCCATAACCGATAAATCCTTCCTTACGATCAACGTATAGTTTTGCATTATTGGCAACCACTGCCTTTCGCGATATAGTATCAAAAGTAGTAATTACTGTTTTTCTTTCGCGACCCTGAGCATACTTACGCAACAACTCTTCAAAGTACGCAATGGCATAAGCAGTAAGATGCTTCAAATCGTACAAAACCTGCTTGAGTTCCTCTTCCAGTTTTGCGATGAGTTCATCCGCCTTAAAAGAATTGTACTTAGAAATTCGCTTGATGCGAATCTCCGTCAAGCGCACGATGTCTTCTTCAGTGATGTCCCGCATCAGTTTTATGCGCTTATCTGACTTAGGTGCATTTTCACTTGGTGTACTTACATATTTTTTGAGCCCTTTCCGAATTACTTTCAAGACCGCTTCCCAAGTTTCACACTCCTCAATGTCTCGATAAATCCTCTTTTGGATAAAAATTTTTTCTAGACTAGCGAATAACAATTTCTCTTCCAGTTCCCCTTTACGAATTTCCAATTCTCGCTTAAGGAGTTGTTTCGTATTTTCCGTACTTATTTTTAGCAGCTCGTTGACCGTGACAAAATGCGGTTTATTATCTACGATGACACAGGCATTTGGAGAGATTGATATTTCACAATTCGAAAATGCATACAGCGCATCCATCGTGATATCTGGAGATACTCCTGGCGCAAGCTCCAACAAGATTTCTACATCTGCAGCCGTATTATCTACTACCTTTTTAATTTTGATTTTTCCCTGATCTGTCGCCTTGAGAATACTATCAATCATAGAAGTCGTCGTCACCCCGTATGGTAGTTCCGTGATTGCCAAAGTCGATTTATCTTTCTGCTCTATCTTGGCGCGTACCTTTACCTTACCGCCACGCTTACCTTTATTATAATTAGCGACGTCTATAAATCCTCCCGTCTGAAAATCGGGATATATTTTAAATGGTTTATCTTGAAGGACTTTGATGGATGCTTTGATTAGCTCTATAAAGTTATGCGGCAGTACTTTTGTTGACAAGCCTACTGCTATACCTTCTACACCTGATGCCAATACCATTGGAAATTTTACCGGCAGATTGATTGGCTCCTTTTTACGACCGTCATAGGTAGTTTGCCATTCGGTAGTCTGTGCGTTGAAAGCAACCTCTAGCGCAAACTTAGTCAGACGAGCCTCTATATATCTAGGTGCCGCTGCGCTATCTCCCGTGCGATAATCTCCCCAGTTTCCTTGGCAGTCTATGAGTAGATCCTTTTGGCCAAGATTGACAAGTGCACCACCGATAGCTTGATCACCATGCGGGTGATACTGCATCGTCTGCCCTATCACGTTCGCTACTTTATGAAACCGCCCATCATCCATCTGCTTGAGCGCATGCAAAAGTCTTCGCTGCACAGGCTTGAATCCATCTTCTATAGAGGGAACTGCTCTTTCCAAAATAACATAGGAGGCATAATCCAGAAAGTACTCCTGATACATGCCTTTCAACGAGACTACATTTTCATCAATGTTCTCATTGTCATTTTTCGATTTGCTCATCTTCACTAAATTATAGTCTGCAAAAATGCGAAAAATATCAGCATTAAGCACTACATATATAATGATAATTTATATGTAGAGTGCAAGGCTAGATTCAATCCTTGCATGCCACAGTCACGTCGTTATTTTGATTCCATGGTACCGCGGAATCAAAATTGCCGCGCATCACTCCATCACCATTGGATATACAATATAGATTTCTCTAGAAAATATTCTTCTTCAAACAGATCCGAAATAGCAACTTGATCGTGATAAGTGCCTCTAGGCATTGACTTGATCTCCGCTTCTATATCGCCGCCCTTTAGCGCGATCAGACCATTGGGCACCACATGTCGCTGCACTGAAGTATACAGTTTTTCCGTCCAAGCCCACAGTTGAGGCGTCTTAGCCACAGCACGCGTTACCACGAAATCAAATTTTCGATCTTTTATTTCCTCCGCACGCTGTTGTTTTGCTTCCAGGTTTTTAAGTCCGATGGCATCCGCTATTTCCTGTACTACTCGGATCTTTTTACCCGTCCCATCCACTAGCATAAACTGCGTCTCTGGAAAAAGTATTGCCAATGGTATGCCTGGGAATCCACCTCCCGTGCCTAAGTCCAGCACATTCGCCTCTGGATCAAACTGTACGAAAGCAGCTATCGCCAGAGAGTGCAGTATATGATGCAGATAGATATGCTCTATATCTTTACGCGAGACTACATTTATTTTCTCATTCCACTCCTGATAGAGCGGTCCTAGCGCAGCGAATTGTTTATCCTGTTCTGGACTTAGATCGGTAAAATATTTATGGATAATAGATTCCATTTTAGCGTTTATGTGAACTCCAAAGGTAGGGCAAATTTCTATTCTGATTGGAATGTTTAAGACAGTTGTTTTTTAGATTGTTTAGGGCGAGTCCCCAGCATCAAGCTTTACCTCCTACCCCACGCATATGATACTACGGTCAGGCTCCTCCAGGCTCGGTATTCACCTCGGTACCTCCGTTTCACTACGGTACGTCTCCATCCCCGACATTCCGTTTCACTTCAGTCGGGTCAGTCGACCCTTACATATCCTTCTCGCAAAAAATATAACTACATTCTAGTTCATCTAACTAATCCAACCAATATCTAGCATTCACCTGAAAACCGAGACCCACCTGAGATTGCTTAATCGGATTAATGTCCTCACTGATAATGACTGGGCTTCTAAAGCTAGGACCAAATGTCAGCTGAAAGTTATCCGTAAAGTTATAGCCCACAAGTGCTGCACCTTGAAAACTCACCCCTAGATTATTCCTAAACCAGTTCGCATCATCATTTTTAAGATTATAAAATGTAGATTCAGAATCCATAATTTTCCCCTTATTCTTCAAAAGTAAGTTTAGCAAAACTCCACCCTGTATACCAAAAGTCCACTGTTCGTAATCAACACTAGCCCCTATGCTGATGGGAATATTTAGCAGATGTAGTTTGTTGTAAATCTCTTTCCTAGCAAAAGTATTGGTAACACGTTCGACTTTCCCTTCTACAAAAGTCGAATCCATAGTGATTGGATGAACATAGACAACAGTAGTGCCCATCACCGTGTCAACAGTGACAACTTCATTATTAAACTCTAATTTTCTAGCAGCCCTTAAGTAGTCGACTCCTGTACTAATATAAACACCCGATTTATGCTTAAGCAAAAATTCAATTGCAAAATCTACAGTTTCTAGATTAGATTCTGACTGACTACGCAGTTTTCGTAATTCGCTAAACTCATCGCTTCTAGTCTCTAAAGTCGTCAATGAATTTGAAATGCCCGCTCGCAATCCAAGACCTACCTGAAAAGCCCTTTTTAGCTTTCTACTTAGTATAGGCGGCGGAGTCTCTCCAGCATCAGGTTCTTCTATCGTTCCTATTTTTTGTTCGCCTTTACTATCGTCAATGATTGGAGTTTCGTCTGCATGGTTCACTTCAGCAGGATTTGTAGCGATCTCAAATGCTTGACTAGTACTAGTGGTATCTATTTTTATAGCTTTATTGTTTTGTGGGCTATCATCCGAATTTATAGTTGCGCTATTATTGATTATCCCATCACTTCCTATATTAGATTTAGTTGGCAAATTCTGTTTTAGCTTTTCATCTTTTTTTTGAATCGATACATATTTACTTTGCAGACTTGTGTTTGACAGGCCGACATGCTGAACCTTTTTAGTTTCAATAGCTATGCTTGACTTTTTATCAATCTTATTCTTTATGGTACTATTCTTTAATTGAGTCTTCGTCTTTTTACGAATCTTTAAATCGTCAATCTTATTTTCTACAACATTTTTCTTAGTCTGAATCGCACTACTATTAGCAGATATAGAACGATTAATTTTTTCTACATTCGAAACATCAGTCTTGTTAACGTACTCTATACTAGGTTGTAATTCTCCAGTGTTGTCAAGGTAGTACAGGTAGGTAGACATCAAAACAGTAACGATTAGACCAGCAGTAGCAAACCATATCCAAGCAAATTTTTTCTTTCTATTCGGGTATAGTTCCGCTTGTACATTGCTCCACAATAGATCCGTATTAACCTCCGTCTCATGATTGTCAAGTATACCTCGTACGTCTTTTTCAAATTTGCTATTTGTCATTTCAAGCAGTCATTTTTTCAAGTTTAAGTAATTTTGTTTGTAGCAGTTTTCTTGCTCTTGACAGCTGTGAGCGAGAGTTAGAGGATGTAATATTTAGCAAGTCTCCAATTTCGTTATGACTGTAGCCTTCTATAGCAAAAAGATTAAATATCTCACGATACCCAGCTGGAAGAGAATTAATTAAATTCATTAACTCTACAGCATTCAAGTGAGCGTAGACATTGGGTGCTATTTGTTGTTCATGGATGTGATCAAGTCCGACATCTTCAAATTGAAAACGCTTACGGGATTTGCTCTTTAGAGCAGTATTAATCACTATACGTTTCATCCAAGCTCTGAAAGAACCAGTATTCTCATACTGTGGAATAAATTTTAGAATTTTTACCAAGCTATCTTGTAGGACATCTTGAGCCGCAGGATAACTATCTGTGTAGCGCATGCTGACCGTCATCAACATAGGTGAATAGCATAAGATCAACTCCTTTTGCAAGAGTTGATCCTGTGCTTTGCACCCTTCTATTAATTCTATTTCAGATCTCTTTTTCAAATTATCTTATTGGTACTCTAAATTCTCCACTAAGAGGATACGAATTCATAATATTTTCATCAACATTATCTGTAAATATGGCTACACCATTGAAGTTACCTCCAAGATATCCGTTTATTCCGCCATTCTCCGTGATAATAAATTCTAAAGAGGATAATTCTGCGCAATTGCCTTGAATGGTATTGCAATACATTCTAGCATCCACATTAAATTCAGGTTCACTTATATTAACTACTAAACTATATATGTCATCCTTTGTATACGTTCCTACTCCTCCAGTGGCCATTTCTAAATTAAATATAAACTTATCATTACTTAATGTATCTAGCCCAATGTTCACAAATAAATAGTCCGTATTTGCTGGAGATTCAAAAGATGCTACCAAATCAGTAAATTCACTTGACGTCTGGCCATCTACATTTAAAGTGAAAAATTCTGTTAATTGAACTCCACATGCTTGTAATTCACCAAAATCTACATTTGGGGTTATAGCTACTGTCGTAGGTGCACCTTCGGTAAAATTTTCTAAATCTATCACCGTTATTGTAAGCTCAGCTGCGTTATCACAATTTAACAAAGAGGTACTAAACGTATTATCATCGTGTAGTAAATATTCTGTTTTGATATTGCCTACTGTAAGTTTAATCAGTGCATTGGTGATAGGATTATTATCACAGTCCACTACAGATCCTGAGATTTCAAAATCAGACCCTGTTTCCTGTAGTTTTGCCTCCCCCACATTAGTATCTGCATCAAAAGAACCTAAATTGATAGAGCTAAATAGACAGTCTTCATCTATGTAACCTACCTTTAATATTAAATCCTGTCCTTTAGGCATTTTTCCAGCAAAAAATCCTTCATTATCTGTAATACCAAATGCGCCAGTTTCTCCACCATCTGGATATATTCCAATGTTTACATTGCTAAGCGGAGCACCATCTGCCGTCACTAGTTGCCCTTCGATATAGACTAATGGGAACGGAGCGTCGCAGTTCCAAAAAGAGAAGTGACTCACTTGACCTACATACTTATCTCCTTGTAGTGTTGCTACTCCTTCTTCCGCCCATATTCCGTACTGCTCATCTTCAAAAGACCAAAGCGGAATTTCTGTAGGTGCGTCGTCTAAGAGTTCTTGTGGAACAGGGAATGAAAGCGTAGCCGTATTACCTACAGCTATGTTTACTTTATTGCCGTTTTCATCGAATAGTTCTACTGCCATCATACCGAAAGTAACCAGACTCACTTCTTCTACTCTAGAATTCAAACCTAGTAAACTACCTGGCATGATTTCTCCCAGATTTGATGCAGTAGGGTCAAGCCATTTAGCTGCTACGGTGACTGGACCATTGTATAGGTCACCAGTTGCAGAGGATATACTATTAGGTGTGAAGGATATACTGATCCCATCATCGCCTAACATATTACCACCATCTGCTGAATTGAAGGTGCCGATATTATTTATCTCAAGCAATTGCACATAAGCATAATTTACAGCGCCATCTTTTGGGTATATTCTTCTTGACCCCTTGAAGTAACCCTCTGCCTCAACTGTAAAAAATGTTCCTTGGCGATCTAGAGCTTCATTTTCGATAAAGAATCTTCCTTCTCCATCAGACTTATATGTTTTTCCATCATATTTTATGCTAGCGTCTGCGATTGGATTTTCATTTTCATCATATACTTTACCATATATGGTACCTTCTACTATTTCTGAATTCGGGTCATAATTATCTATGATTACTGGAGGAGTTTCCATCACAGTTATTGAACCATCATCCTCAATATCATTTCTGCAAGAAAAGAACACTAAAAGCAGTATTCCCAATAAGCTCAAATTTTTCATATATTAATTTTTTATTACGTCTCGTTAATTAATAAATTACAGGCCTCCCTACCATAATCCTTCTAATTATAAAAACGCTGCATCATAGAATTAAATTTTTGCTTATGTATGAGCGATAGGAAGGATGCGAGTATGCGAGCAGTGTATGGATTGCCCTTTTTCTTCTGGGCAATCCATATACCGTAACGTAGTGAAGTCCTGCATAGCGCGACCCTATATCAGCTTTGTATCGACGGTAGGAGATACAAGGCCGATATAGGGGCATACCCAAATCTTATATATCAATAGATGGTAGTTGATCTCATCTCGAAAAGCTGCGCCGCTGCATAAATTATTAGGTCGCATACAAAAGTAAAAGCCCACCTTGCTGAACAAGATAGGCCTTAACCAAAGTTTTATAATGGTGTGTGGTATGAATTTTAAGCGCTATACGCTCGCATCAAGATAGGACTTCTTCCGATAGATTCATAATGAATATCTAAACTAGTCATCTTATGTAGATCATATAAATTACGACCATCAAATATAGCACGATTACCAAGCGCATTAACTACCTTCTCAAAGTCAGGTGTTCTAAATACGCTCCATTCTGTAATGATAGCCAAAGCATCTGCACCTTCTAAAGCATCATACTGGCTGTCCGCATACTGGATCTTATCACCGTACATTTCTTTGATATTTTCCATAGCTTCAGGATCAAACGCCTTGATAGTAGCGCCCGCTTCGATCAATTCATTCATGATGTAAAGCGCTGGTGCTTCTCTAATATCATCCGTATTTGGCTTGAATGCAAGCCCCCAGATTGCGATAGTCTTACCACTTAAATCACCACCAAAATAGCTGATAATCTTTTGTGATAGAATCGTCTTTTGCTTCTTGTTCACTTCCATTACAGACTTCAATATTTTGAAATCGTAATTATATTCACCAGCAGTTTTTGCTAGAGCTTGTACATCTTTTGGAAAACAGCTACCTCCATATCCTACACCAGGAAATAAAAATCGCTTTCCGATTCTGCTATCGCTACCCATACCCATTCGTACCATATCTACATTGGCAGAAACCGCTTCACATAAGTTTGCGATCTCATTCATATATGATATTCTTGTTGCTAGATAAGAGTTAGCAGCATATTTTGTCATTTCTGCAGAGCGTTCATCCATAAAGATGATCGGATTACCTTGTCTTACAAATGGATCATATAACTGCTGCATAGCTGCCTTAGCTTTTGCAGAAGAAGTACCAATCACCACTCTATCAGGCTTCATGAAATCATTTACAGCTACCCCTTCTCTTAAGAATTCAGGATTTGATACAACATCAAATAAATCTTCTTTAAGATTCTTGGCAAGTTCAGCATGAACCATTTCCGAAGTACCAACTGGTACCGTACTCTTATCAATAATAACTTTATAATCCTTGATAATGAAGGAAAGATCTCTCGCGACACCCATGATATAAGACAAGTCTGCTGATCCATCTTCACCCGGAGGCGTCGGTAATGCTAGAAATACAATCTCCGCATCCTTTATTGCCGATTCTAAATCAGTTGTAAAATGTAATCTACCTTGTTTTGCGTTTCTCTCGAAAAGTAATTCTAAGCCTGGCTCGAAAATAGGCACGATGCCATTCTTCATTTTCTCAACTTTAGCTTGATCAATGTCGACACAAGTAACATGATTTCCAGTTTCAGCGAAACAAGTACCAGTTACCAATCCTACATATCCTGTTCCAACTACAGCTATATTCATGGATTAATAGTTTTAAAATTTAGTAATATTTTTAATAAAAGAAATTATTGGTTTGTTTGGTAGGTTTCTTTATCTCAATATACTGAATAATTTTACTTCAGCACAATGTATCTACCCTTCACTTAGCTATTCTAAGTATAACTTATGAGAGTAAATATTGTGCCAAAAAAAGTTATTATATATAAACTATTGGACTAGTATAATTTAAATCTATTATCGGTAACTTCTGCACTTTCTTTGAGCGATTCCATTAATTCTGCCCTTGCTATTGTTTTTAGCCTAGTAGACTGTAGTCTTTTAGTATTTGCCAAATCTGCTCCAGCACTAGTATTTGTTTTCTCCAATAGTTGTACAACGTACACACCGTTCTCTCCCTGTATTGGAGCGGATGATTGATTAGGCTCAAGATTCATTAATGCAGCCAGAACTTTTGGTTCGTTTCCTAATTCACGTACTGTAGTAGAGCTAGCATTTATTCCTTCCAGGTTAGATACTGAAGTACCGTATTGGGCTGCTACTGCATCTATTCCTTTTCCAGCAATAGAGGTAGCTATATAAGAAGCCTTCTTCTTATTTAATACTAATGGAGCTATATCAGTTCTGATGTTTTCTAATGATGGCATACCTGCTGGCTGTATACTTGCCAATGCAGCTACCACATACTTAGAATCATAATTTTCATAAGTTGCAGGATTACTATACCTATATATATAAAAATCGGGAGATAAATCGTTCACATCCGTACCATCCTCAAATGCCCATCTGATCATTTCTCTTGAAGAAGGATCTTGACCCAATGCAGGTATGATGTAATCGTTGCGCTTTAGGCTAGTTGTAGTCTTGATGTTTAGAGCAGGATTACTTGCCACTAGAGTATTTAGAGATTCTGCATTATCATTATCATTTACAAACTCTTGCACTACCTCACGTGTTTCTTTTTGAGTAGCATCACTAGGCGTTATAGAACGTGTCAAGTATGCTACCCTTACACTCTCTTCATTACCTATAAATTTCTTATCATTTAATTTTACCAAGTGAACACCAAACTGTGTTAGTACTGTATTTACAGAACCCTTTTCGGCAGAGTAAAAAACTAAGTCATTAAACGGCTTCACCATTGTTCCTTGTGCAAACCATCCAAGATCCCCTCCCTTATCTGCATTAGAGGAGTCGTCACTTATTTGAGCGGCGAGATTATCAAATTTAGCACCATTTTCTAGAGCAGTCTTCACACTATCGATTCTCGTAAAAGCATTGGCAAATGATGTAGGATCATTTGGATTCGCTCTTATCAGGATATGTTGTGCATTTACAGAATCAGCAATCATCTTACGATCTGAAACTTTAGCCAACTTGTAAGCTGTACCTTCCAAGTATGGACCTACTACTGATCCTATAGGCATAGAAAGCATATTGTCTTGGATTTCAGGAGACAAAGAACTTCTCTTTACGTAATTACTAGCCATATTTCCACCATTTTGGACTACATATGTAGAGTCACTAGGGGCATTTCTAAATGCATTTATTCTGGTATCCAACTCATTGTAGTATTTAGTAGAATCCGCAGCAGAAGGAAAAACGTCAAAAGCAACATAGCTGATCTTACGCGTCTCTTCCTTTGAATTATACTTAGCCTTATTATCAGTTAGGAATGTATTGTAATCTGCATCAGTAATACTTACCGCGCTATCTTCAACATCACTAAAGGGAATTTTTACGTAGTTGAAATCTAAATTAGTATTGTTTTCCGTAGCAAAAAATTCAGCCATCCAGTTAGGTGTATACAGACCCTGAGCCACCATCGCGGTATATTTATCTTGAAGCCTACTTTTCTGCACCTGATCTACTAACTCCTCCATGTAAGGCGTATTGATTTGTGAACGATCTGTAGCCATTTTGTTTTTAATATCAGTAAGAGAAGCCATGTCCACTTGGCCAGTCTGTGGGTTTCTGAAAACCTGCTGCACTACTGGACTTAAATTGCTACCAAACATAAGATCGTTTGTCTCTTCTGTACCAACACTTAGACCTAATGCATCACCTTCTTCTTTTAAAATACTTTTCTCTAAGTAGTAATTCCAAATTAAATCCTTGAGTCCATATGTAGAGCCCGTAGCACCACGGTAAAATACTTCCTCCGTTCTCTTTACTTTGTTGTAGTCAATTTCTTGTCCGTTAACGGTGCCAAGCGTATTGGTAGGTCTATTACCAAATGCACTAGTACTACTACCAAACATATCCATCATGATAAAGGATGCCAAACCTATACCTATAAATACGATCAATATCCAACTACGATTTCTAATACTACTAATTAAAGCCATTATTTACTGGGTTTATTAAATTATGCTAAATTCGAAAAATGTGTGCGAAGGTACAACTTTTAGCTATTAAATTCAAACCAATGAGTTGCGTATTCCCTTGATATGCTATCCTAAATGTAAGGCAGCCGCATGAAGTTCATCGTAAAATGCTTCACCGTACTTCCGCTTTATAGCATCTTGTACGAAGATATATACAGGTAGTTGCTCCTTTTCACCAAGATCGCAAGCGGCACTACAAATATCCCACTTGTCGTAGTTCATCGCCTCAAAACCTACATGTTCATCCTTGCTCGTTCGTACAGGGTAAAGATGACAGGATATGGGCTTTTTAAAATCTATAGCGCCATCATTATACGCTTGCTCTATTCCACAATGCGCTATCCCTATAGAATCTCTAGTCATGAATGCACAGGCACTGTTATTGACCAGCGGAGTGCCATATTCTTTCGGCTCCTCATTGTACACATGGGTTCCATCCTTTTCTATCACTGCTATTCCCTCATCCGTAAGATAAGGTTTGACTTTAGGATATATTTTGTCCAAGATTTCCTTCTCTGCCTCCTCTAAAGGAGCACCCCAGTCTCCTTCCCAACAACAAGCACCTTTGCAAGCGTTCAGATTGCATAGAAAATGCTTCTCTATCACGTCATCGCTTACAAGTATCTCCTGTACAATTAGCATAAATGTATGTATCTTAACCCTTTAAGAAAAAATGCAATTGAGCATCTAAGTTTTAAATAAAACGTATTTATATCATATGTTATATCATAAATCAAATTTAGGAAAATTTAATATCTAGCCATTGTTTTATAGCATCACGTTTTTATTAGAAGTCAAATTTGCACACGGATTTTAGCAGAATCTCAACCGATTTAAAATTATAGAATTTATAATTCATATGAAAAATTATTTTATTTGCCTGATAGCCATTTTTGTAGTTATCTCATGTGGTGAGCCCAGTGGTAATGTTGCTGATAAATCAGCCGGAACATTTAATGGACCACTCTTTACGCTCTTAGATGCAAAAGATACAGGTATTGACTTTGTCAATGAAAATAAACAAGACGTCAACCGTAATATTTTTTCCTACCACTATTATTTTAATGGTGGAGGGGTAGCGATTGCTGATTTTGATAATGATGGATTACCCGATGTATACTTTACGGCCAATATGGGCTCCGATAAACTGTACCATAATAAAGGCAATCTCAAATTTGAGGATATTACACAAACTGCAGGAGTAGATGGCTTCGGACATGGCATCAAAAACTCATGGTCTACAGGTGTCACTATTGCAGATGTAAATAATGACGGTTATATGGATATCTACATTTGCAAATCTGGCTTATTCCCAAAGCCAATTGGTCTGAAGAATCTACTATATATCAACAATAAGAACTTAACCTTTACTGAAATGGGCAGTAAATACGGCATCGATGATGAAGGACACTCAACGCAAGCTGTTTTCTTTGATTTTGATCAAGATAGAGACCTAGACCTTTATGTAATGAATCACTCAGTACGCTTTGCAGAAAATATATATACACTTGAAGGTATGATGAATCAACCCGGTTTTCAAGCCCAGCATTCAGGTAACTTCTATAAAAATGAAGGTGGAAAATTTCTCAAGGTAACTGAAGAAGTAGGTTTAAATAAGTATGGTTTTGGTCTTGGAGTAGTAGCCAGTGATATCAACCACGATGGCTGGACCGACCTATATGTAGCAAACGATTTTTCTAGACCTGACGCTATGTATATCAATCAGCAAAACGGTACTTTTAAAGATGAAATAAAAACTCGGACAGGGCATATTTCTTACTACAGTATGGGATGTGATATTGCCGATATAAATAACGATGGTCTTGTGGATATTCATGTGGTAGATATGGCTCCAGCAGACAATCTTCGATCCAAGACACTTATGCCATCCATGAATACCAACCTTTTTTGGGATCTGCATGATAAGTATGGTCATCAATACCAATATATGTTTAACGCACTTCAGCTCAACCAAGGTGATGGTAAATTTAGCGAAATTGCTAAGCTAGCAGGGGTTCATAAGACTGACTGGAGTTGGGCAACCTTATTGGCAGATTATGACAATGATGGATACAAAGATCTATTCGTTTCTAATGGCTATAAGCGAAATGCAATGGACAATGACTTTTCAAAGGAATTTGCAGCCATGAAGGTGAAATATAATAACAATCCACCAAATCAAATAAAACAACAATGGCTGAATAAGCCACCTTCCTATAAACTAAAAAATCAAATTTATAAAAATAAAGGTGCTCTAAAATTCGAGGCAAAAACGGAGGAATGGGGTATGGATATCAATTCTTTTTCCAATGGTGCAGCTTATGCAGATTTAGACTTAGATGGTGATTTAGATTTAGTGGTTAACAATATTGATGACCCTGCTTTTGTATATCGCAATAATGCCTCAGGAAACAATTATTTACAAATCAAGCTTACGGCAGGTGAGCGCTATTTACCTTCCTTTTGCTGGAATGCAAAAGTCAAAATCTACACCTCAGAAGGGATACAATATCAGGAGCTAAGCCCAACGCGTGGCTTCCAATCTGTCTGCGATCACACCCTACATTTTGGGCTAGGGCAGGTCGATCAAGTAGATCGCATAGAAGTAACTTGGTCAGATGGCATCACTCAGTTTGTGGAGAATGTTAAGGTAAACCAAGTACTAAATATAGATAAGACAAAAGCTCAACGCACACCATTTGTGGAAACTAGAGTCACCCCTATTTTCGAAACAATTACTGGAGTATTAGAGCCCAACTTTGTACACCAAGAAAACGAGCACAATGACTTTATCGATGAGCTATTGCTTCCACATAAAAATTCTCAGTTTGGTCCATTTATCTCTAAGGGGGATGTCAATGGAGATGGACTAGAAGATTTTTATATCGGTGGAGCATCTGGGCAATCTGGTCAACTCTATCTGCAGAATAATGATGAAGTATTCAAGGCAAAAAATATTGCTGCTTTCGTTAATGACAAAAAGCATGAAGACATGGATAGTCAATTTATCGATGTAGACCAAGACGGTGATTTGGATCTTTATGTAGTTAGTGGAGGAAATGAGTTTGCCGCCAATGATCCTGTTTATCAAGACCGGCTATACATCAATAACGGAAAAGGAAAATTTACGAAGAAAAATATCTCTGTCCCCAACAGTAGTGGATCTTGTGTAGTAAAAGGAGATTTTAATAAAGATGGAAAAACGGATCTCTTTGTCGGAGGACGCATGGTGCCGAAGATGTATCCGAAACCTTCTGCAAGCTTTATTTTGCTTTCCGAGGGAGGTTCATTAGTAGCAGGTAAGTTTGCTGCACCCCTTGATGATTTAGGTATCGTGACCACAGCAGTTGCCAGCGATTTCGATCAGGACGGAGACCTCGATCTTATGATCGGTGGAGAATGGGAGCCGATTCGCTGTCTAATCAACGAAGGCAATAAATTTACCCTCGCCGCGCAGTCGGATTTAGAAAATAAACAGGGCTGGTGGAGCGCACTGTCCGCAGGTGATATCGATCAAGATGGCGACATCGATTTTATAGCCGGCAATTTAGGTAACAATTACAAATACAAGGCTACCGAAAAAGAGCCCTTCCACATTTACCTATATGACTTTGACGAATCAGGAAGTCAAGATATCGTCCTAGGGTACTATAATGCAGGTATTTGTTACCCGCTCCGTGGTAGAGAATGCAGCTCCGAGCAGATGCCTTTTATCAAGGAAAAATTTCCTACCTACCATGATTTCGGATCCGCAGATCTCAAGCAAGTTTATGGTGCCGCACTAGAAAAGGCCTATCACAGAAAAGCTAGCTATTTCAGCAATGCTATTCTCCGTAATAACAAAGGCAAGTTTACCATAGAGGCACTACCTAATGAAGCACAGATTAGCAATATCAATGCTGTTATAATGGAAGACTTCGATCAGGATAAGCAGACAGAAGTATTACTTGCTGGTAATCTCTTTGCCTCAGAAGTGGAAACACCGCGTAATGATGCAGGCGTAGGGCTTCTATTAGACTTTGATAATCACGGTCAACCGATAGCTGAACAGATGTCAAAATCTGGTGTTTACTTACCAGGAGACGTAAAGGACATGCAGCTTATAAAAGGGGCTAAAGGCAACAATATACTAATAGTAGCGAATAATAATGAGGCGATAAAGGTGCTTAAGCAACAAATGCCAGCAAACTAATTACTACAAAGACAACTCAATGACGGTAAAATTCAAGGGTTTACACACTTCCCTTATTTTATTTCGTCTAAAATGTATAATTTTATAGTTGAATAAAAAAAATTAAGAACGGTAATAACAATATGGAATTAAACGAGCACGGACACACACAAAATTTAGACCCGCTAAAGAACAAATTTCGCGAGAAAGCATTGGCATTAGCTATTGAGACAAAGGCAAAACTGAAAGAATCAGGTGGCCTAAAAGTTGACGAAGTTACCCTCAAGCAAGTTTTTGGTGGTATGCGTGGGGTCAAGAGTATGATTTGGGAAACATCTCAGTTGGATCCAGTAGAAGGCATTCGTTTTAGAGGATACTCTATTCCAGAGCTTAAGGAAAAATTACCTAAGGTAGCAGGTGGCAACGAGCCATTACCGGAAGGATTATTTTGGTTGATGCTCGTAGGCGAGATTCCTACCGACAGCGAAGTGGCTTGGTTATCCAAGCAGTGGAAGCAGCGTAGCAATGTACCCAAGCATGTGTTTACCGTTTTGGATGCATTTCCAGTGACTACTCACCCGATGACCCAGTTCACAGCTGCCATCATCGCTATGGGTACCGACAGTTGTTTCTCTCGTAGATACAGCGACGGTATGAGCAAGTCCGAATATTGGGATCCTACTTATGAGGACGCTATGAACCTGATCGCAAGACTACCTCGTGTAGCAGCATACATATATAGACGTACATATCACAACGACGAGCACATCACCCCTGATCTTTCATTAGACTGGGCAGCGAACTTTGCGCACATGCTCGGTATATCTGACAATCCTGACTTCAAGTCTTTGATGAGATTGTACCTAACTATTCACGCGGATCACGAAGGTGGCAATGCCTCGGCACACGCAACACACCTAGTAGGTTCTACTTTGAGTGACGCATACTTTTCATTAGCGGGTGGTATGAGTGCATTGGCTGGACCATTACACGGCTTAGCTAATCAGGAAGTGATCAAGTGGATTTTCAAGATGGTAGATGCATTAGGAACTACCAAGCCGACCAAAGAGCAGATTGCAGATTATGTCCACAGCACACTTGCTGCAGGAAAAGTTATCCCAGGTTACGGACATGCAGTATTACGTCAGCCTGACCCTAGATTTACCGCACAAAAAGTTTTCGCAGAAGAGTATATCAAAGACGATGACATTGTCAATATCGTCTGGAAAATATTTGACGTCGTACCTGGTATCCTCGGAGACCTTGGTAAAGTTAAAAATCCTTGGCCGAATGTTGATTCTCATTCTGGTGCCCTATTGGTTCACTATGGTATGAAGGAATACAGCTTTTACACCGTTCTTTTTGGTGTGTCGCGTGCGATGGGTGTACTAGCGAGTATGTGCTGGTCACGTGCCCTCGGTATGCCATTAGAGCGTCCAAAGTCCCTTACCATCAAGTGGGTCAACGAGTTTCTAGAAGCACAAGAAAAAGCAGCGGCTGCAGAATCATAGATCGATAATTTTTTAGAAATATAATAATTATAATGAGGAGGCTCCCACGATGTGAGGGCCTCCTTTCATTTCCACCCACCTCACCTTTGGAAATTTTAGTTCTGGGGTGAAAGTACTAGAAACCTCTGATGGTGGACAGAATTGGAAGAACATAAGTGAAAATTTGGAAAACTACCCTGTTCAATGCATTGAATATGATCACGTGAACAATCAGCTCTACATAGGCACGGACTTAGGGTTATATACTAGGTGTGGGGATGCACCTATTGGGGGAAATGGATGGACATTGTGCACAGGACTCCCTAGAATAATAATTTCAAAATTAAGGATTAATAAAAATAGTGGAGAATTAGTTAGTTCAACTTATGGCAGAGGAGTATGGAAAGTTGGCTTAGACGGATATTGTAATACAGGTGTTGATGCTTATAATTTTTCTAATACCACTTGGAATACAGATAGAGAATTGTGTGGAGATTTAATTATATTTGGTGGAACGCTAACAATAACTAAATGCGTTACTATGCCACTTAATTCAAAAATTGAAGTTCGAGATGACGCTGCTTTAATTATATCAGGTGCAGATGCAAATATTGCGAATTCTAATATAATCTGTAAGCAAGGATCATATTTAGAGATTAAAAATGGAGCTATACTGAAGAAAAATAGTTACGATCAAATTATTATCGATGACGGTGCCATAGTAGAATACAGATTTGGAGATATTATTGATGTTACGCAGTAAAATTATTATTATGCATATTAAAGAAATTTTTCTATTTCTAATTTTTGTGGGGACTGTTTTCGATAGCTTTGCTCAAGAATATAGACCCACACTTGTTAAAGGAGCTCAGTGGAACCAAGTGAATTATTTTGAAGGCCCCATACCTTATACCCTTAGAATAGAAGGAGATACCATTTTTGAAAATCGAACATACAAAATAGTAAGAGAAGTTTTTGGCGATGACGCCTATATGAGAGAAGATAATCTTGAAAAGAAAATATATATTCTCAAGAATACAAATCCTGTAGAAGAAGAATTGCTATATGACTATAGCCTTGAGGTCGGAGATTATTTTGGAGAACATAGAGTAGACAGTATAAAAAATGAGTTGAGTGTTTTTGATGCAACTGTTTTAGATTTCAATCTTGATACCAGAGTCTTTTACCTAAGCGGTCCATTTTCATCTAATGATTATATTACTTGGATTGAAGGAATCGGTTCAGCTTACGGATTGAAAGAACCAACTTTCGAGGATTTTTTAATCTGCCATTTTGATTCAAGTGGAGTGTTAGGGGTTTCGATAGAGCCCTCTTTTGGTACCGTAGAAAATTGTATGGTTCTTAATACAAATACTCTCTTAGATTTGATCGAAGGTGATATTTATCCCAATCCCTCAGCTTCCAATTTAAATCTAAGTTTGAAGGAATACATCGTAAAAGGTTCGCTATTTATTTCTGATATCACAGGTAAGACAAGCAAAGAGTTTACATTTTTAGGCGATGAAGTACAGGTGGATATTCAAGATTTAAAATCGGGCGTCTACATTCTGCAAATATTTGATTCAGATAAACTAATTGGTTCTCGAAAATTTATAAAAATTTAAGCTTCAAATAAAGGCTAATCTGAGCTGCTATTCTAGAGAATAGCAGCTTTTTTTAACCGTAGCATTTTAAGCTTCACTTTTCAGTCTGATTGTTCTTACAATCATAAAAAGTAAAAACCCAATCGGACCTAGCATAAATGCTCCCAAGAGACACGGCACTAGGATGAGGTGATTAATTTTGAGTGTCTGGTTTTGATCAAGAATCCACATGCCTACTAGCAAATCAAAAGCTAAGTAATGCAACCAGCCAGCGAGTACAGCAATCTCCATGGTAAATAAATTCATCACTGACTCTAGTGTGCTGAAGTCCATACCACCTCCAGCTTGGAGAGATTGGATTATATATATTCCGTAAAGAATAGACAGTGCAATTGGAACCAACTTATAATCAATCAAAAATCGAGTGCCCTTCCAGTTTGGGAAAAAAATCATCATCACCCACATTAGCATAGCTAGGGTATTGGCAAATTGAAATACGAAGGAAGTAGTCATAGAAATAAAAGATTTTAGGGTAGAGTAATATAGCCGTAAGTTAATTATTAAGTAAGTAGTAATGTAGTGCTAGTCTTGATACTGCTTCTAATATAGCAAAATCCTTTTTTGAGTAAGGGGGTGGAATGAGGAGCCCAATTCGGCTCCGTCACTGGCCGACTCTATCAGGCCAGGGACCGCAGTGAACACGGAGTCATGGAAGACCCGACCCTGACTAGCCGCTTTTTCTGCGGCTGATCAGGGATACCCCCAAAAAATAAAAATGGTTTTAAAATAATTAATGAGTTACGTGAAAATTTACTCCCGTATTCACCATAAATGCAGCGCCTTCTTCCACGCATAATAAACAGTAGTCGCATCGGCATCTACAAATGGATGGAGGCTCAAATAATACTTTTAAAAATATCTAAGTAGCCAAATTCACTTCAACACTTTCCACACAGATTAGAAATCTGAAAAAATGCGGTGTAGATAGCTGAAATATCTAACAAAGTTTGTTTCTTTATACTTTTAGGCAATACAATAAAATCAAGTAGAAATAATGAATATACCAGCGGAATTAAAATACACTAAAGAGCACGAGTGGATCAAGATAGATGGGGATGTAGCGACCATTGGAATCAGCGATTTTGCGCAGTCAGAACTAGGCGAACTAGTCTATGTCGAAGTGGAATCAGTAGGTGAAACGCTGGCAAAAGACGAGGTGTTTGGAACAGTGGAGGCCGTGAAGACGACTTCGGACTTGTTCATGCCTGTATCTGGAGAGGTCATTGAGTTTAATAAAAAACTGGACGAAAATGAGGGGGATGATCCTACTTTGGCGAATAATGATCCATACGGTGACGGCTGGATTATCAAAGTGAAGATGAGTGATACGTCGGAAGTGAAGGATTTGATGGACGCAAAGGCATACGAGGAGTTGGTGGCTTAAATTTATTTTTTGGTGGCGTACGCCAAAATTCATTTCACTTACATCTTTACAGTTGAAGTACTATATTCCTGCGATAATTTGGGCCATAGTGATCTTGGTGTTGTCAGCAAAGGCGGGCATAAATTTACCTGAGTCGCTTTTCGATATCATCGCAATGGATAAATTGGGGCACTTCACCGTTTATGCTTTACTATCTGTGCTGATATTATGGGGTAATCGTAAAAATGATGTATTTTTAAGTAAAAATACTGCTTTTATAGCTATTTCGCTGGCTGGACTATTTGGAATAGTCATGGAGTTGATGCAGTTCTACTTTTTCCCAGGCAGATATTTTGAATATCTAGATATTATATCTAATATTATCGGAGCAATCTTCGGATTTGTTCTTTTCAAATTCTTGTACATTAAATTTTTTTAATATATGCTGTTTTTAGTTGATATCGCATTAAAAGGAAGCACCCTCGCAGGAGTGGTAATCGCTTTGCTTTTATTGGTGGTAGGGCTTGTCTTCTTGATGAGAAGCAGATTCAGCAGTTTTTCCTCTCAAGACCACAAAGAATCAGTGCAGAAATCACTGTTGGGGTCTAGAACCAAATATCCTCAAGTAAATGCTTTGAGTAGCTTCCGTACACCGCTAACCTTACTAGGTTTGGCTTTGTCTATCGGACTGACTACAATCGCTTTTGGGTGGACGCAGTATGAAAAGACATTTTTCATACCAGACGATGCCATGGAGATAGATGATGATATAGAGGTAGAACCGCCGAGAACTGCAGAACCGCCACCACCTCCTCCCCCACCACCGCCGCCAGTAATCGAAGAGGTTCCTGAAGAAGAAATTGAGGAAGAGGATGAACCAGAATTTATTGATCAGTCGGTAGAAGAGGAGACTGTGGTAGATGAGCCACCTCCACCGCCTAAGAAAGAAGCACCACCACCACCACCACCACCACCGCCACCACCGCCAGAGCCAGAAGTGGATGAAATATTTAAGGTGGTAGAAGAGATGCCTAAATTTCCTGGTTGTGAAAATGAGGGAGATGAAGCAGCAAAGAAAGCTTGTGCGCAAAAGAAGATGCTCGAATTTATCTACGGAAATATCAAATACCCAGCAATAGCTCGTGAAAACGGGGTTGAGGGAACAGTAGTTGTTAGATTTGTGGTAGATAAAAACGGTAAAATCACTGTCCCTGAAGTCGTAAGAGATATCGGAGCAGGCGCAGGTGAAGAAGCCTTAAGAATTGTAAAAATGATGCCTACTTGGAATCCAGGTAAGCAGCGTGGTCGCCCAGTAAAAGTTCAATTTAACTTACCAGTGAGATTTAAACTCCAGTAATGAATTAGATAGAATAATAACTGAAGATCATTTTAGATATAGAAAAAGTCCTTCGTGCAGTAATGTACGAGGGGCTTTTTTTGTGAAGCCTACAAATATGGATATTCACAAGTAGGTTAAGCTGTTCTATATCAGGAAGATATTCGTATTTTAAAGTTTTGGATTGCTTCGCTTTTCTGGACACTGCGCTGAAGACGGGGTAATTCTTGTAGGCAATTTGTCATGATTTTTTCCAAAAAAATAACGCCAAATTAGATCTAACTCTGATGATAATCCTGGGTTTTCAACCCAGGGCTATAAATATTTCACCACCCTGTGGTGATGTGCTCTTACTTCTGGATACCCCTAATAAATATTCCATTACCATAAATCGGGACGGGCTACGGCCGTGGTGACATGCTTTTACTACTAAATTCTGCTAAATTATAACGATCTAAATATATTACGCTAACTATAGTTTTATCACCTTCGAAAAGTAACGATCTTGTCCTATGCTTACTTCCATAATGTATATACCAGAAGCATAGTCAGATAGATCTAGCTGATACGATTTTCTAATAGAGTTGGCGATTAGTTGCTCACTACCATCCATAGTTAGGAGCCGGATATCATACTGCTCATCACCAGTATATTGCAGATTGAAAATATTATCACTTGGATTTGGAAATAACGAGAAGTCTCCGTTTTCTATTAAATTGCCAACACTATTTGGTTCAATATTAAATTCCACCAATTCACTGTAGCAAGTAGTGGAAACATCAGAAACTTTCCAGTCATAGAAGTAATAAAAGAAATTAGTCCCAAAATTAGAGGCTGTTATACTCATTAAGTTATCAACTTCATATGGAAAATATAAGATCGCCCCAAAATCTACGGATGTTCTTTTAAATCTTGGAGATTCGTATCCGAAACTTTCAAAATTTTGCTCCGAGTTAGTTCCTAGTGAATAATTGTCGCCAGGTAGTATAGTAAAATTTAAGATAAGCTCTGTGGTGCCAGCTTCCACCATAAATTCTTTCTCTTCTAGTATAGTACTAAACTCATCTCTCAGCTGAATTCTTCTTAAACCAGCTAGATCTGTATCTACGATTACCGAATTTAATAACATTTCTTTATCTACATTAAAAAGCATAGCGCCATTAAAACCATCAGAATTAAAGTCACTTGACCCTTGATGTTCTACTTCTCCGACGTTGGTAAACTCGCCATCTTCATCACTACCGCTAGCAGCGTATACTTTCAATGAATTTTCAACATTGTTCAAAGTGAGCTCATTACCTAGACCTATTAAGTTGATCCCTTGCGCATCATTGTACCACTGAATACCTTGACCTTCAACAGACATAATAACTTGATCAAAATTAAAATTATAAGTAAAGTTACTGGGTTCGGCTGGAATAGGTAATACTTCCACATTTACTGTATTAGAAAATATTTCACCGCATGTACCCTCCGTAGAGGCCATCACTAGTGCTGAATTACTCACTTCAATATTACTACCAAAGCTGCCATCATACCATTCTACTTCCTCATTTGATTCATTGATTATCACAACAGACTCCCCTTCACATATCACAATATCATCTACAGCAAAAATATTAAATGTTTCTTCAGGATCAACGATTACATTAATCGCAGCTGATGTGGTGACACATGCAGACCCGTCAGTGATTTCTACAGTATATGTGTCAGCCGTGGAGACGGTAATACTCTGATCTGTACTACCATTACTCCATAAGTAGGAATATCCTGGACTAGCCGTCAATGTGACGTCCTCACCCGTACATAACGTAGTAGCTCCATCCACTTCAATATTTGACGGTGGCGCAATACATGCATCCTCTTTTAATGTTACAAATTGGTCAACAGGTATATTTTGGTATGAATCTTTTATCCCTGACGGCCAGTAAACCAAGATTGAGTCTATCGCTGAGCTTTGACCAATCCCAAAGTGCTGGGTTAGCGTGTGGCATATACCATAGCTCTCTCCTGCTCGAACTTCACGTACCATCATACCAAAAGCCCCATATATTTCAATTCTAGATCCAACACCCCCACTATTGCTTTGAATACCTTCTAGTTCTACTGCTAGCCAGTGATTATTATTTCCATTATTTAACCATAATTTATCTCTTCTATTTGATGGACCATTGAAACCAGTACCATACCCTATCATAATATCTAAGAACCCATCATGATTTAAATCTCCGCAAGCAAAAGAGTTTTCAAAGCCTGTAAAATTACTGACGCTAGCATCTACTTCACTAAAGGTTTTGTTGCCATTATTATGAAATAATTTTCCCCCATTTCCCGAGATGAAAGCGTCTACATATCCATCATTATCAAAGTCCTTCATCACAGCTTGTATAGGCAATCCAAATGTGGTTATGCCACTTTCCATGGTGATATCCACAAAGCTTGTGTTATCTATATTTTCATAAAGCTGACTTGGTTGATCATGATTGGTCACGAAACAGTCCATGTCTCCATCATTATCAATATCTTGAAATTCTGCAGTCCATGACTGTAGACCTATTGCTAAACCATACTCTTCTGCTTCTTCCCTAAATGTACCATTACCATTATTTATCCATAGCTGATTGATCCTGCGTTGATCAGTAACATTCGTCACACCTTGTCTACACTTAGAAATGTAATAATCCATGAGACCATCGCCATTAACATCTGACCATACATTACCATAGTTTCCAGCATTACTTTCCGGAGTAGCAAATTTTTCAAAAGGGAGATCATCAGTAGCATAGTAAAGTGTACCGCTCCCATCATTAATATATGCCCCGTTTGGTCCATCATCATGACAAGCAATAGCATCAAGATAACCATCATTATTGATATCGAACATTGATACTGCTTGCACAAATATATCTGGACCGTCCATAAAGCTTATTTGGTTATTACCGTCTTTGTCAACACTTACTAATCTGATAAGATCGTAAGCCCCGCCTGTAAATAGCTCATTAGAACCATTATTATTAACATCGCCAACAGTCATTCCCCAATTACTTGGACCAACTGTAGGAAAATCTACAATTTTGAAACTACCATTTAAGTTTTGGTAACTAATCACTAAATCCCGAGCACGATCCAGACTAATTATATCATCTAACCCGTCGCCATCCATGTCCGCAATAGCCATAGGAGCACCAGAGGATACTTCTAATCCTGCCAACTTATCGACCTCGTGCGTAAAACTTATTTGGCCTATCAATTGACAAATTGAAGTCAGGCAGAATACAGTGAAAATGAAGTAAATTCTTATCATAGCTAGAATTGTGGTCTAGATTTAAACATGCTATAATTTTGCCAAATAGCTTTGAAAATAGCTTTTTTATCTAGTATTTTAGGATTTTGGTTTATTTTTCTCACCATACTTATCTTTCATCCTCTGTTTATATCTCTTTCGCTTTTCCTTCTCCTTTAATTTCTTTTTTTTCTTTTTAGCCTTCTTTTTAGGATCATTGAGTATAATCTGTCGTTTATCAAAGATATATCTTATAGATAAGCCTGTTTGTAGGCTTACTGGAGCAGATCCGCCTACTAAGTTTACAGCGGGTTTTATATCGTATGAAAGATTTAGACGCGCGATGTTGAATTCGGCACCAATAATACCAACTATACCAAATGGATCTTCGTAAGGTTTCTCTTCCGTAAGCACCCAACCTTTTTGGATTCCTGCTCCATAGTAAATATTTAAACCTTTAGTAACAATACTATTATGCTTTTCTAAGAGTAACGAAGTTATCGCCAGTTTCTCCCTTATAGGAGACTGAACAATTCCTTCTAATGTTAGTTTATCTGCAACTCTATATTTTAGCGTAAATCCATACTCCGTGCCTAAGCGAATACCCCCAGAAAAATTATATGTTTGTGCAGATAGACTTGCACTAAGGACTAAACTTGACAAAATTAAAAAATATCTATTCATGCTTTCAAAACGATGTGCATATTCCTTTACGTATAAAAACCTCCAATATGCGATAGAAAATAAGCAAGATACCACTTTGCCTCCTTTTTATATCGAATACATTAATTTTACAATTAAGTTATAAGGCCTCTTTCCCTTTTTAAACAATAGCAAACTCAGTAACCCTATAATAATCATCTAGTAGTATATTTACACAAACAATACGATATATAGATTGCTTAACATTCATTTGATTTTATCTTCCTTAAATTTTTTCCTGAAGGCTGATACCTTTTATCGGGTACATAGCCCATTTGTTTTTGACTTATTGACTCATACCTTAGAAGACAATAGATATTTTTATGAGTTTGATGACATAGAAAAATTAAGGAAAGAGCTAGAAAATAATACAGCCTTGTTAAATATAGTAGATCTTGGAGCAGGCTCCAAAAAGTCCAACGACAGTATTCGTTCTATTAAAGACATAGTCAATACTGCTGTTTCTCCAGCCTATCAAAGCATGTTTCTATTTAAACTTGCACAATATATTGATGCAAAAAACATTGTAGAATTAGGAACTTCGTTGGGAATTAGCACATTATATTTGAGCGGTTTTTCAAGCAAAAGCACAGTACATACACTCGAAGGAAGCCCTGCTATATTGGGCACTGCAAAATCTATTTTCAAAGCGTTCAAGAGAGAGAATATAGTAACTTACGAAGGCAGCTTTGATCAATATTTGCCAAAAGTTTTGGGGAAAATTCCCACTCTAGACTTATGCTATATAGATGGAAATCATGCTAAGGCGCCGACATTAAATTACTTCGAGTGGTGTCTTCCCTACGTGAATGAAAATTCCGTTCTAGTATTTGACGACATTTACTGGTCTAAGGATATGACAAGCGCATGGGAAGAAGTTAAGGAATATAAAGAGGTCACTATGACAGTAGATTTGTTCTATTTTGGACTCGTCTTCTTCAAGAAAGAATTTACGGAAAAACAACATTTTAAAGTTCTAGACGCTAGATTTAAGCCTTGGCAGCGATATATTTAGTAGGGGAAGATTTAGAAGTAAATTTGGCTGACCTTGATAGCCTTGAAAGTGCGAATAAGTTAAAAATTTAAATCCTTGATGTCTCTAGGATTTTTTATTTGCTATAAATTTATAATCACTCCCCACTGAGCGGATAGTCAAATAATAAATATTATGGTTATTATGAGATTTAGTTAGTGAAATTTTTATTTAAAATTTTGACGAATTGCCATTATGAATCTACCCATTTAAGAGATAAGCCTATCGGAAAAAAATCGGTGTAGTGTAACATAAATGTATGCAGCTAAAATATGGCTCTTTTTAGTTTTGTCAGTCTGCCTTCTCCTAATTTTCCTCCTATGTGGCATGGTCCAGATTAGGCGCAAGAAATGGCGCTTGGAACATGTACGGACCTCGACTCATGATCTCGATATACGATATGCTTATCTTCCAGAGGAAATGATATATAAACTGAAGAACCCTGCCCTCGTCCTTGAGATTCTATGCATATTTGAGCGTCATGATAAGTTAATATCTCTCTAGACAAAGTTAATCCTAGACCAATACCTTCCGAAAATTTTGCGGAATCTAAGCCCCTGAAAAATGGCCTAAAAATCTTTTCCTTTTCAAATGGGTCAATACCAATTCCTTTATCTTTCACACTTAGTACAAGTGCATTAGGAGCTCTTTCTAAATTTAGCAAAGCTGAACATAGCCCATTACTATACTGAACAGCATTTTCTAAAACTTGCGTTACGACAAATTTTATCTGTTCTGGATCGATAAGAAGTTTATCCTCAGCATAGATTTGACTTTCGATATTTGCTTCTTGAAGTAGATTACTGTCAGAGATAGCTTCTTCTAGCAATGGTTGAAGAGATAAAGACTTCTTCTCCATACATCGACTGGATAGTCCTCCATCTTCAAGAATCGCTTCTATATAGCGTTTAAAAAATTTGCTGCAACCCGTTTCTAATTCAGCTTGATTCCTAGCTATTTCGTGTGAATTGACCCTAATATAGCTATCCGAAGAGTGATGATGTCTTTGACCGAAAAATCTATCCATTGAAGAAAATTTTAATTATTCAAATGGAGGGTCTAGCGATTAAATACTAACAACTTAGCATTATTAGTCAGATCAAAGGAGAAAAGTTTTGGATAATCTTGCATCCATTTTATAATCTAAGCCTAGCTGGCTGATATGATCTATATTAATGTTTGGTATAGACCTAGAGAAGCAAACTTAATGCCAGCCTTATGATGCAGGTACAGATCGAGGTCCTCTATCGACCTCATTTAAAGCTTTTAGTATACGTTGAAATAATTCTTCAGGCTTAAATGGTTTTCCAACGTGATCATTCATACCTGCCTGAATAACTGCCTCTTCTACACAAGAAAATGCAGAAGCGGTTAAGGCTATAACAGGAATACTATTCATATAAGGATCAGCTAGTTTTCTTATTTCTCTGGTCGCTTCGTAGCCATCCATATTAGGCATGTTTATATCCATCAATACTAGATCAAACTCGCCATTTTGCACTAACTCTAATGCTTCTAGACCATCATTTGCAATAGTAACATCCAACTCCCACTTTTTTAGAATTTTACTGGCTACTATTTGATTTATTTCATTATCCTCTGCCAGTAATATACGCTTACCCGCCATACCTTCTCTAGCTATAGGTAGCGTATTAGTATCACCGATTGGTTGTAAATTCTGCATCTTGGAACCTAACCCAAAAATTAGAGAAAAGTAAAAAGTACTTCCTTTTCCAACTACACTATCAATTTGGATTTTGCCATTTTGCAATTCAACTAACCGCTTCGTGATAGCAAGTCCCAGTCCTGTACCACCATACAGTCGTGTGGTAGAACTACTAGCCTGGGTGAAACTCTCAAATATTTCATCGTGCCTGCTCTTTTCAATTCCGATACCAGTATCCTCAACGGCGAATTTGACCTCTACTCCTTCATCGACTATTCTACCTACAGTACATCTTAATTTGACGTGGCCCTTATCAGTAAATTTTACTGAATTAGAAACTAGATTCGAAATAATCTGAGTCAATCTGGTTGGATCACAAATTATATGTTTTTGTAGATTTCTACTCTCGAATTCTAGTAATATATCCACGTTACTTTTAGCTGCACTTACCTTAAAAGTCTCGTGCAGTTGCCTTAGCATACGACCCAAGTCTACCTCGATTTTTTCTATCTGAATTTTTCCAGCTTCTATTTTTGAAAAATCTAGAATATCGTTAATTAAGGTCAGCAGATTATTTGCCGAAAACTGGAGCGTTTTTAGATTATCAACCTGATCCACACGAGGATCTTCATCCAACAAAATATTAGTCATCCCAATCACCGCATTCATAGGCGTGCGAATCTCATGACTCATGGTAGATAAAAATTCCTCTTTAGCCTGAGCAGCGCTTTCAGCTAACTCTTTAGCTTTTTTTAGTTCTATATTGGTAATTTTAAGGGAATCATTTTTACCTTCTATTTCGTATTTTTGCTGATTGAGTGCAGTATTCAATTTACTGACGCGCATAAAGTATAAAATAAAGAAAGTAGCCGTTAGCAAGGCTAAAATAAGCATGGCTACTAGGGACAATTGCTTACTAGCAATTAATTCCTTTTCCGCGCTCAAATTTTCGATCGCACGCTTTTGCTCATTAGATTCGAATAATGCTTCGTATTTTTGTTGTACATCAATTACCACTTTCTGCTGCGCGCTAGCATCCAAACTATCTATTACTTGTTGATACTTCTTACGGTGTTCATATGCAGCTACATGATCTCCTACTGCAGCATACGCATCTGATAATTGTGCGTAGACGTGTTCCATCCCAGCATGATAATTTAGTGCTGAACTTATATCCTTTCCCAGCAACAAAAACTCTAATCCTTTATCAGCCTCTCCTTTTTCTACATAGTTTTCACCTAGTTTCAAGCAGGTTTTAGCTACACCAGTTTTAATTTGTAAATCTTGGTACTTTTCTAGTGCCAGCCGAAGTTCAATCTCTGCAAGATCATATTTATCTTGTTCAAAGTAGGTAACACCAATATTATAAAGAAACTGTGCCTGCTTTGATTTTGCATTCATTTTTTCTGAAAGCGCAAGCCCTCGTTCTAAATAGTTTAAGGCCTTATCATACTTTTCTTTCTCTCTATATAAGTTTGCAATATTATTATAAAACGTAGAGACACGCATATCATCATTGAGCAAAACGGCCAACTCCAAGCCTTTTTTATAATAGTCTAAGGATACATTAAGTTTGTTAAACTTTTTATTAAGAACACCGAGATTATTGTAGCTCAATACTAGACTAGGCTTACCTCTTTCACCTAATGCTATGCGTAGATTGACTGCCTTTAGATAAAAATCTGAAGCCCTAGTATAATTGCCCGTCTCGAAATAGATATTACCAAGATCATTATAGTTAGTAGCCATCAAAATAGAATCCTGGTTTTCCTTTGCATATGTTAGGGCATTCTCATAGCTCGATTTTGCAGCTTCAAAGTCGCCTTGCACTTTATACAATGCCCCTAGACTGTTATTGACATCGGCAATGCGTTTTCCATTTTTTGCCTCTTGGTAGTAAACTAATGATCTATTAAGCTCTGCTTTTGACTTTTGAAGATTACCTATGCTGGTATTGATTCTCCCACGCAGATAATAAAATGCAGCCTTATATTTTGGATTTTGCTCATTCTGAGCCAAGACAATTCCTGAATCTATTTTTCTTAGTGCAGTCGTGGGATCACTATTTTTCAGCTTGTATGCGATCTTGTATAGCAGATGCATACGTACCGTGTCATGTCTTGCCAGCAACAAATCTTCTTCCAGCACTAAGACAGCATCCTTCTGTGCATGTAGTGCAGAAGACAATGCGAGACACAAAAGCCCGATATACAACCACACAGATATTCTGCTATTAGTAAAAGGAATGTTAAACATTCACAATAGATTTTGACAAATAATAATTTTCTCAGTCTAACTATTGCAAAAGTCGTGACAAACTATTTTTTTAAAGCATATATGATAAATGAAATTATCTGAAAACGATGGTTTTGTTTTTATAGGTTAAAATTTTATGCTCAATTTTTAACCAAATCGCTTGAGAAAGTACCGTTTTCTCTAAATCCTTACCCTTCCTTATTAAGTCAGAAATAGAATCTGTATGCGTAATCTTTGTTACATCTTGAGCAATTATTGGTCCCTCGTCAAGATCTGCAGTAACATAATGGCTCGTAGCACCTATAATTTTTACTCCTCTTTTGAAAGCGGAGTGATAAGGTTTAGCACCTGGAAAGGCAGGTAGAGACGAATGATGGATATTTATTATTCTGCTTGGATAATGGGCGATAAAATCGTCAGTCAGCACCTGCATGTATCTTGCTAAAACACAAAAGTCGATGTTATGTTTTTTCAATAATTCTAACTCATTTGCCTCTTGCGCTATTTTATTTTCTTTGGTGATCGGAAATACATAATATGGAATCCCAAACTGCTCTGCTATATATCTAAGCGTGTCGTGGTTACTAATAATACATGGTATTTCTATAGACCATTCATTGGATTGGTAACGCTGAAGAATATCATACAGACAATGTGAAAGTTTTGTCACAAATAGTGCAACCCGCTTTGGTTTATCACAGAAATATATCTTCCAATACATATCGATTTGTGCTACGACTTTAGCTTCGAATTGACTTGATAGTTCAGCTCTATCAATAGTAAAGTCCGCCAGATCCCACTTTACACGCATGAAAAAGTGCTTGTTTTCAGTGTCAGTATACTGGTCTAACTCTATAATATTACCTTTATGTTCTGCAATAAACTTCGAAATTTCAAGCACTACCCCCTGTTTATCAGCACTATGCATTAATAAAACCGCGTGATTCATAGTATTTTTTTTAATTATATAAGTTTTTTTAATGTTTTCGTGGTTATATCACAACATATCTAGCAATCAGCTTGTTATATTTATATTATTAATATATATTGTAGATATATGTGTCTTACTGCGATGTTTCAAATATATTAACTATTAAGGAATTACTAGGTAGGTGTATGTAATTAATAATCTTTTACATATAGGAAAAATTGAAATTATGAATGCTATTAGTTTCTATCAAAATCAGGATCCAGACCTCAATAAGAAAGTCTTCAATATGATAGATGTAAAAATCCAGCACGCGGATCTAGAACTTAATAAGTTTGTACAGAGTATCATGAAAAGAGGACAGAAACCACATCGTGCACCTGCTAAAGATATTAACTGGAGAAGTACAACGGAAGAGGTATTTTCTACTATTGAGAACTCTAGTTTATTGACTACTAAATTGCTGTACTTGAGAGCAAATATTTCCGAAACAAACAATGAAACGATTCTGGATTTATTAATTAACCATGATCTTGAAAAAATATCATTAGACGAGATCAAAGAAAGAATTGCTTAATATTTGGGGCCATCGCCATCCCGAAAAGGGAGGCGCCGGTCTATCCATTCCTATACTAGTCCAGTGCTCATACTCCCCTCCTCCACCGACTAGCATATCCATTTCTATACCTTGTCTCTACGCGTTTCACTTGTCGAGCTTCACCTAGACGGTTACGCGACTGTTAGTCCAACTACCTACCAATATCAATTATCTAATTTTAGCACATATGTACACCTTTTTCCATTTCTCAACATCAAAATCTAAATTTGGATTCCAAATCCAGAAATGATAAATCGGACTAGCGCTGCGGCGGGGTGGTTGACATTTATAGACTGAAGCTTTTTTGCTGAAGTCTGGAAAAGTCAACCAGTCCAACAGCTACGAGCGTGTTGTCGACGAAGGAGGTAATACGCACGTAGCTGTGGGACCGAGCGAGCAGCGAGTCCTATAGCACAGCGACCTATATCGAAAGCCAAGCCGACTCTTGTCGGCTAGGCTTTCGATATAGGTAGGCCCAAAAAAAAAGGCAAAACAAAGATTAACCTTGTCTTGCCTTTTAGGTGCTATGCATTCAGCACACGCTCACTAACGATACATTTCGAATGATCCCTTGAAGGATCGTTTGTCTGGATCATTGAGCTCTAGTATGTAGAAATACGTACCGTCTGGAAGATCCCTGTTCTCCCAGCGGCCATCAAATTCATTATTATATCCTTCTTTTAAAAGGACTTGATTACCCCATCTATTAAAGATGCATAATCTATTGTTTGGATAAGCTCCTATACCTCCTATAAAGAAGAAGTCGTTGACTCCATCACCATTTGGAGAAACAGCAGTGTAGACTATAATCTCCCCCTCACAGTCGATAAAAATACTAATAGAGGCGGTATCACATCCAAGCTCATTGCATATTACATAATCAAAATTATCGGTCACATCACAGAAGTCATCATCAGGATCATAAGTAAGCGAGCAATCTAGATTGATAGACGCTTCTCCATAAATCGGATCAGATGCTAAGAAAACCGTATCTATAGATCCATTGACTATGTCATTTCCTTTAAAGTCAATCACTGTCGGCGTATTGATAATAGTCGTGTCTACATCATCAATAGCCACTGGTGGTCCATCAGACATATCCACTACTATATAGAAGTAGGTTGTATCGCAATAGCCTAAATCGTCGCAGATAGCAATACATGCTGAGTCAATACCAATTTCGTCAGCGAAGTATTCTATACAGTTCGTCACAGGATCTATGATAAACTCTACCTGGCCATCAGCATCCTCTGGACAAAAGTTCTCTATAGTGTACGTTTGCCCTTCAAAAATGCTAACATCTAAACAGAACGTTTCCATTTCTCCAGGGAAGATCGTATCTCTAACAATCTCTGGATCGGACACTACAGTTACTATGAAATTGGTCGTATCACAGTTGCCCACATCATCGCATAGTACCCAACATGCAGTGTCTATACCAAGGGTAATACCCGCATAAGTAACGCAATAATTAGGATCAATTTCAAAAGATACATTGGTTCCATTAGAGTCCTCACAAATGTCAATTGCACTAATTATAGGACCAGTAATATTGTCAAGATCCATGGTATCGATACAAAAGACTATAGTGTCGAGCGGCATAATCGTATCGAATACTACATCACATAATAGCAATTCAGGATTCATGAAAACAGTCAGCGTATCACTACACATAGTCATCATATCAACAAAAACAATTTCATGAAAACCAGTGTCAATTAATATAAATGAACCTAAAGGATCCAATAAATTATCCGGATTAAGAGTATAAATGATACCAGTAGAGCTGGAAGTCAAGCTAAATGATCCATAATCATTATCTGGATCGCCCCCTATGATAAACATATCGGAAATAGTAGATAACTCCCAGAATGAGTTTGTGTCAATACTATTTATTAAATTTAAAAAGCTAGCAAGATCGGTAAATGTACCTGTGTAAGTAGAATCATTAAACTCCCAACTATTCATAGTAAATGGACCCTGATCATCTGTGAAATTTACATTATAACTAGGCGATGTTCGGATATTACACAGACCCTTATCATCATCATAAGGTGTATCATCTACAAAAATATCAAACATATTTAAATCCGCAAGTACTAGATCTTCAAAGCAAAGTTCCTGCAGTCCGTCACAGTTCATCGCTGCGACTTCTAAACTATCAAGACCATCGAAAAATTCACAGTCGAGCATTGTACATGAAGGAATAATAACCTCGTCTTCACGAACAAAACACCCATTGATATCCGTCACAGTCAAGCTTAGTGTATCTGCCATTAGACCAGTTCTATTTTGATTATCATCCATACCAGTAAGATCAGACCAGTCAAAAGTATATGGCATAGTTCCACCCGATACGCTAACATCAGCAGAGCCTCCTGCAGCACAATCTTCTGTAACTATAATGAACAACTCGATCTCGTCTGGTTCAACTATTTCAAAGCAATCCGCTCCTGCTATACATCCGTTTCCGTCCATAATAGTTATGCAATAATTACCTATTGGTAAAGCACCATTTTCATAAACAAAGAATCCATCAGAAATAATCGTATCTGCAGGTGGTGTGAATCCTGGGTCAAAGTTGACACTAAAGTCTATACCTCCATCTGATTGTCCATTGCAGCTCACCGTATCAATAACATTTATAGTAACCACTGCTGGTGGTACATTATCTGTCAAAGCAAATAAGAATGGTAATTCGCATCCGCTGCCTCCTATCTCCGTGATAGTTACGACATACAATCCGCTAGCCAAATCTGATCTGGTAGCATTCGTATCGCCATCAGCCCATAAAAATTCGAATGGTCCCGCAAGTCCTGTCGGATTGATAGTAACTACCCCGTTGCTCTCACCACATTCTGGTTGGGTAGTTATTGTTACATCAGCCAAGAGTGGATTATTCACATCTACCGTTACTTCTATCAAACCTGGGCAAGCGTCTGGTCCGTCCGTAATGGTTACAATATATGTTCCTGCTGGAAGGTCATTTCTAGTTTCTGTAATAACAGTTCCGCCTCCGCCAATAGCTGGCCAAATATAGGAGAAAGTAGCTGGGCTCAGTGTAACAGATCCATCAGCAGCTTCACATGAAGCGGGTGTACTTGTAAAGGTCGCATCTAGACCACCTACACTAGTAACTAAAATATTCACACTATCTATACAAGTTCCATTTCCAGATCCTGCAATGAGCACGGTGTATGAACCAGCTGGAAGATCTGCTCTTTCGTTATCGAATGTACCCGTAGTCCCTATATCTGGTGTCCAAGCGTACGTATATAAAGCAGGGTCACCTACTAAACCGATTCGCGCAAAACCATCTTCCTCACCACATGTCGCTTCCACTATAGATACAGAAGAGACTTCTACTGATTCGCAAGGACATGCTAGAACTTCAATTCCGCTGATAGCATTGCTGCAGTTATTAGCATCGTTGACTTGGATGTTAAATAATCCAGCGCCTAAATTTTGTCTAAAGCTACTGTTATCCATGCCAGGTAGGTCAGCCCAATCGTAAGAATATGGCGCGGTTCCGCCAGTGGCCGTAACTGCTAAAATTCCATTACTATTACAATCTGGTTCAGTAGCTATTTGCAACATTAGTGGGTCTGGCTCTACAATAGTGAAACAGTCTCCTCCGGCTACACATCCATTTCCGTCATTTATCTGAATACAGTATGAGCCAGCTGGTAATGCGCCATTGGAAAAGAGGCTCGTCCCATTGGACAACATCGTGTCTGCTGGTGCTGTAAATAGTGGATCATACACGACGTCGAAATCAACACTTCCGTCAACCTGACCGAAACAACTGATATCGTTAACCTCATTGATGGTTACATCTCCCTGAGGTACATCATCGGTGATGATGAAAATAAATGGTAATTCACACCCCGTAATATCCTGGTCTACGATAGTTACCAAATAAATACCGCCTGCAAGGTCAGTTCTCGTGTCTCCCGTTCCGCCATCAGGCCAAGCGTATGTATATGTCCCTGATCCTCCGAGTACCGCGATGGAGGCTGAACCATTGGCAACTCCACAATCTGGCTGATCGATAATAGTGGCTGTTGCAGTTAATGGATTATCTTCTCCAATAATAACTGCAAGTGCATTTTGACAAGTCGGGTCTGCTGGATCCGTGATCGTTACGAAGTAGACACCTGAAGTTAAATCGGTTCTGGTAGAGCCGATAAATCCATCGTTGCTCCACTCGTACGTAAAGTTAAGTGGTGTCAAGGTAGCTGTACCATCAGGCGCATTACATGTAGCAGGTGTGGTAGAAACCGATGCTTGTGGCCCGTCAGAATTTTCGATCAGTGCGAATGTACTCGTCGTACAATTTGCATCTGAATTATTTACAATGTCTATATTATATCCCCCAAATGGTAGATCTATTCTAGAGTCGCCGCTACCCTGAGGTGTACCTAAATCTGGTGTCCAATTAAAAGTATAGTTCGCTGGATCAAGGTCTATATTAATTATTGCGGATCCAATACTTTCTCCACATAGAGAAGCATTATTAATCGCAGAAGTTACTTGTGCTAAATCGCAAGGGCATGCATTAGGATCTAAAGCTACGTCTACAGTAGCCGAGCCTTGACATCCATTGACATCAACCGCATTTACCGTATAAGTTGTAAAGAAAGATGGCGTCACGGTGATAGTCGCGCCAACACCTACTGAGTTAGCGCCTTCGAACCATTCATAGGTATCTGCACCTGTAGCAGTTAATACTACGGATGCTCCTGGACAAGCTATAGGCGTATCCGCCATAGCAGTTACCGTTGGTGCCATCTGTACTGTCATAACTACAGTATCAGTAGTAGGTGTACATCCAGGTCTAGTTGTTTCTAAAACATAAGTATAGCTAGGATCCATAAGATCCATCATATTTATAGAGAAAGAAGGATTAGGCGTATCGGTTGCACTTAAGTTTGCTGTGCTAGCTGGGGCAACTGCCGTCCAGTTATATGTATAGTTTACTGGGTCGCAGTTTGCATCTCCTAATTCTAAAGTTGTGATATTATCATTATCACAAATTACTTGGTCTTCTCCAGCATTGAGAATAATAGGCGTTGGGACATTTGCAATTGTTTCTCCACAGGCATTCATAGTGATGGCACTGACATCAGCACGTAAAAGAATATTACAAATGTCTGCAATATTTGATTCGAAGTTATGTGTGAAAGGGATACTTCCATTAGCTAAAATAGGACCTGAAACATTAAATGTTCCTAATAATATATCTGTTCCGTCAATGGTACCATTATCATCCGCATCATTAAAATATTCTACATCAAATGAGCTGGCTGGAAAGTCCATATTGCCATTGACAATATTACCTTCAATGGTAACAATTTCTGTAGTCGAGGTAGCGCATGTACTAGTTGAATTGATAACATCAAATGTGAGCACACCTTGGCGAACTGGGAACTGATAAAATACCCCTCCATCTGTCGAAGACACCGTGTTACCTGCACAAACTGACGCATCATCGCTACAGATGAAATCTTGTCCACTGAGTGTAACCAGCATACCATCCAGATTCATAACGGTACATTCTTGCGAAGGTGTACTTACGCTAAATCGTAAGACAGCTACTTCGTTTATTAATAGTCCGCCAGCAAGTGGCCATATTAATATTTGTTGTCCACCAATATTTTCTACAGTAGGTTCGCCTGGTGTATAAGTACCTGGCTGCACTCCTGTACTCGAACCTGCTTGGTAGATTATACCTTCTGGTAGCGTTACC